>JACLAC010019060.1_pt1 | contig 15382 bp, 24 predicted proteins | sample 8027881 | NCBI WGS metagenome assembly JACLAC01 (sample SAMN15725517, study PRJNA655200) | protist metagenome | isolation source: fluorescence activated cell sorting (FACS) single amplified genomes of... | place: Spain: Blaines Bay Microbial Observatory, Mediterranean Sea | collected 2016-01-19
GTTGACGGGCGTGCGACGATTGATCATTTGAATGCTAATATCTGCGTTTCAGAATTCCACAAAAAGCATTCGTGTTGAAAGCCTGCTTCTTCAGGGAAAAAAAATGTCGCCGTGTCTTCGCACAGGTTTGCCCGTCGGCGAGACGAATACGATCAAGATAGACCGGCAGATTCAAGGATTGCAAGACCTCCTCCCAACACTGTATCCAGGCGAGAAAGTGAAGGTGCCAGTATCGCCCAGTCGGCCGGCATTTTTTCCTGTGTTGACTGACATCCCTGCACATCTTCGTGACTGTGATAGGTGCAGATTCGGGCTCTCGCGAGAAGAATATTTGCATCGATTTTAGTACCATGGAGATCGCTCACCCGTGAGCACAAAGAAACCCGTACGGGATAGAAGATCATGAAGAAATGCGACGTTCGTAATGTGAGGTGTGGATCCCGAACAAGCTCGCATACGGTGACATGAAAAACGGAGATGTGGTGCCTGCAGGCGCAGACTTGGAGATGGAGGTGCACGTGATTGCCATATGGGGCGATGATTACGAGAGCGGTAATGATCAATATCCATGCTCTTCTGCCCAGGCATACTTGTGATCTTTGGCAGTCCCTGTCATGGAAACGCCTACCGAAAGGCAGTTTCTGTTTAAATTTACTGGGAAGGCCCGCGAAAGTTGAACCAGTTGAATCACGAGCATGACGCATTCAGCAAGCTGCATTGGCTGCACTTGTGCATGGTATCAGGATGCGACATCTGAATGGCGAGTCGCAAATATGTCTCCGCAAGGACGGCACCAATTCTCACAGATATGTTTGCGTGGCTTTCGGAAGCGCTTGGAAAAAACGGGCCCATGCTCCTCGTTGCACTTGCCTGGGCCTTCAGTATGCTGATCACTGATGACTTTGACAAATTTCGTTTGTAAACATCTGTGCGCGCTACTGTGGTTCTGCCGCGTTACACTTGTGTGAACTTGTCCGCGTTGCTTCGAGACAACATCTTGTCTGAAGACACAGCGATCAGGCAATATGCCGTAATTCTACAGTGCGCAGCATATACTTCCGGCCATTCACGATCTATAGGAGGGAAAAAAACGAAAACACAATTACAGCCGTCGGCATGAGTTTGCGCGGAAGCGACGACGAAGAGAAGGGTGGCGAGAGTGTGCGAAAGGGCAGGAGAAAGGCTTCGACGGCGCGCATCCCTGAAGATAAGATGGAGAAATTGCGCAGTGCTCAGCAGCGCAAGGTGCAACTTCTTCTTTGCAGTCACCAGTGCAGAGTATCTGACGGCCGACCATGCGTTTTGACGCCAACTGATTTCTCCAGCAGAGTACACGTTTTCGAATCATAACGCAGCGAACGGATTCTCGACGGCTCAACCCACGATGCCACGTACAGCTACTGGAATGATTGAGACGTGCAGAATGATGTCACTGACATCGCCGTCATGCATGCTGGCCGAGAAGATGTCTTCAACACACTCAGGAGCAGCTGAACAAGCAGCGCAAGAAGGCGCCGGCCAAGGCGCAGGCGCCCGCCACCGAGGACGCAGGTGGCGGTTTGGGCGGCCTGGATTAGGCGGCTCGGTGTATGTCAACGCTCCGCTATTCCGCGAAGGAGAAGCTCTTGGAGGTACACAGGAGTCGGTTTGACACCCACCTCCAGCAGCAGCAGTAGCGGTGGCGGCGCCTTGAATTTTTGAAGAAGAATCAGGTGGGTGAATGGTGATGGTTGTCGTGGCGTGCAACGTCATCTTTCTCGTACAGCTGGGCAGCCGGTACGCGAGGGGCGTGTAACCGACAGCGGTGTGATTGCTCAGCCGCAATGACACTACGGGGGTTTTACTCACTGTTCATCATGGGTGCGTGTTTGGGATGGTGCCGTTGCGATGGTGAAAAGATCGATCATGGGCACGAACTTCCTATGGGGGCAGCAGGTCATTTGCTTGCGAAATGTTTCAGACGATGAAGAACTATTCGAGAGCGCCATTCTTGTACCATGATACTAGCATGCTCCCGTTGTAATAATCCGACCGCGCGCCTGTTCCGCAAGCTCCGATTTGGGTTTGGTAACCACGTGCACGTGTACAATAGTTGCAAAGCCATAGCCTTGCCCGGTACACCTCGATGCTACTTCGTAACGCTACGCAATGAACCACTACGAAAACTTCCTCGACGACTCTACCGAAAAGGAGAAAGAAAACACAATCAATGTGGTTTGTTCTTCACTATACCAGGATTGTTTGTAGAATCCTTGAGAAGCTTTTTAGCGGCAGTTGTTCGAGGATCGCGTGTTCGGTTTCATCATACCAGTGCGTTGCAGAGGAAACATCGTCAGGACCATCGGTTGCCTTGCGGCGTGCGATGCGTAGGTGCGTAATGAACGAGCAACAGTGATGTGCGGATGCGATCGTGGTTTGTGTACGTGTATGCGGTGGCGGTGGTGCGAGTATTGCATACGAGATCTGACAAAATACAGGCTGTTGCTGCGTCGGTTGTGGACAAGATAAACCTCTTGGTCTGACTACTCAGTGCCATTCTACCGTGCGCTTGCGCATAAACGCCCATCATCTCTGCAAATAGAAGTGTCGGTGTTGGGGACACGGCTCTCAGTCGAAAGATGTTGCGTGCGCCGAAGTTTCTCGCCCACGCCGCGCGGGGGCGCGTCGGTGTGGCCGCTCCAGCCGTTTCACGCCGTGCTTTCGCAAGTTATGTCGGTATAGCATTCAAAGGCAAATATGCTTGTGAACTGTTTGTCACCATAGGATCGCTTTTTCAACTTTGAAAGAAAATGATGTTGCACATCGACGGCTCTGTGACTGTGGATTTTCGTCACAGTGTGTCAGTGCGCCGGTGCGCGTGACAAGAATTGCACATAAAAATAGGTCAGGACGTGCGGGACGAGGAGTTGATCGCGAAGTCCGACGACTGGGTAATCGAGGAGACCAACTTTTGCCTTGGTACAAACAAAGCTGTAAACGCAATTATTTTTTAGAGTGTATCGCAGAGATGAAGGTTGAGAAAGCAATTGAAAAATGAAAATATGAAAGAGGAGCATCAAACTAAGTGGTCGGAGAATAGATGTAAGCCACTCTCGCGCTGTACGACAAAGATGCATTGCACGTCAAGATATTTTTTTGCAATTTGATTTTGTAAACGCGGTCGTGCAGGTCGACAGGGTCTGATCCGATACAAGGAGACCGATGACTTGGCGCGCCGTATGAAGAGGAAATATGAGGGCCAGTTCATCCGTATGCACACCAGGTACTCGCCACGGGCAAAGTTCTACTTTGCCACTCTGCACTCTTGAGCTCACTGCGCTCCCGGAGAAGTCATCGTACAATTGTGATCACACTGCTGCTGTGGTAGAACTCGTAGTGCGAGGAGCCGCATAAAGCCGCGGATTTCTTAGTGTGCCGCAGGATGGGACAACATTCGGCCAGGGTGTGATGACCATGGTGCAGTAATGACTGCAAAATATCGTAAAACAGGCTGCGTGACGGGACGTGCATTCCGTTTCAGGCAAACAACTTGGTCGATTGCTGCGACAGGCCGCTCCCCGGTCATAGTTTCACGGAGGCGCCGCTGTATATGTGAACTTTTCGTTCGTTGCCATTACGCAATACACAGACAGTACGTGCAGACATTGTGTACTGCGTCCGTTCTGGGTTTCAGATTTAATACATGCACGGTGTTCTGACCGCGGTTTTCGGATCACAGCCAGCGTTATTCTGGCTACGCGCTTTGCAGTTCTGCCTGAAACTTGACGTAAATTCGAAAAACCACAGAATCAAGTACACATGGGATAACTGCTACGAGGAGGCCTTCGATGAGGGTGTGACGGTATTTTTTTCGCACAGTTGTAAAAGAAAGTGCTAAAGTGTTTTAGGGAGAATCAATCCGAGTCTTTGTGGACTGCTGTACACTTGGCATGCTTCGTGACACTCAGTCGGTCCATCAAACAGACGCTTTGAAATGTAGCGACGGTATTTCCTCGGAAGAAACAAATTGTTGTAATACAGGAAGTGATCGGGGGCTCCGAGCCAAAATCCATCCCGAAGGACTTGCCCAAGCCGCGCGGTACGATTGTTTTCTTTCGTTGCAAAACCAATCATCGCACGACAAGAAGCGTGTGACTGCTCGAGTCCATCAGTGTGGACTCGTCGGTATGACATGTTTCCGTTGAAGCCCTCTGGCTTCTCATGAGAGAAACAACTGTATGGCACATGAGTCAGTATTTCTCTGCACAACACTGTCACAGGTATCCAGGATGGCCCGATGGGTAAGGACTCGTACTGGTAAGCGGCTGATGCGGCTGCCAAGGTCGGTGGGATGGTTTCGGGTTTACCTGTTTGCTACCATGTTTATCGACTGCAGTGCTCGGCGCGGACGATGCCAAACGTGATGACTGGCGACGTGCGCAAACGTGATGAGGGGCGACGCTCGTGCGTTTTTCCCTGCCGGGTTGGAGGAGATCTCTTGCGGCACTTGCATGCACTGCTGCTTGTGGAGAAAGTCACTCATGTTTGACCGGTGGAGGAGGCGGTTACTCAGACGTGTAGCGAGTCCATTTGTGAGTAGTGCTTGCAAGATGTTGCCGATACGGTGCTGTAGGTGGAATTTTTCTTTTTCGCTACCGCACATGTGATCGGTCGTCGTCGGGAGGTGCCTGGCGGTGATGCGCAGAGTGGCGCCCCGGGACATGCACTGACTTGGACTGCGGCGAGAGGGTGCAGCATTCATCGTGCATTGACAGTGCAGAATCCATGCATTGCTCGTTGTTGTTTACAGAGAAGAAACCACTGATGAACAAAGATCTGCACAGTGTAGTCACGATGCAAAAAGAACCCCGGCTGCGACATGTGCAGGCGCGCCACGGGATTTGTCGCTGCGTTGCACAGTGTTCAACAGCATCATGGTTGAAGCCGACGGTGCAAGACTTGAAGTCGATGCGAACTCGCCATTTCGTGTTCGAGTTATCCATAAGTTTTGTGCCATTATCTGGCAGGCTTTTGGGTCTGCGTCACACGCGTACACGGTACTCAGTAGTTGCTAGCTAGGCCCAAATGGAGTAGTTAGATGAGGTGACGCAAGGAGAATGAACAGCAGGGTAGGTACGAAAAATATGGACGACGAAAACCGCTTCTTCGGTTGAATAGGTACACGGCTCGACACAGGCTGTGCGTGGGTTGTTGGACAGAATCAATATAGAAAATTACGGCACTATTCATTCACATTACGTCGCTTCGTCTGACAGCAATCACAGATCTGCACTCCCTTGCGTGTGATACGGCAACCAGCACTTAAGGCCAATGCGCTGCAAACGTGATTTTTGCAGCTGTTGGTGAGCAGCCGTTGCGTTGCTTCCCCGTTTCTTCATTGTCCCTCTACAGGTTTGCCGTCGAGCAGCCCTCGGCGGAAACGCCTTTTAAACCGTACAGTATAGAGTATTGTAATACACTTTCCACAGTAGTACTAAAATCGTACCCACCTCCCATATTGCAACTATCGCACCCCCACCTTTCAACCACAAAATTTAATGCCCGAGTCCCTGGCGAAGTGGCCACTACACAGCCTACAGGATACCGTTTTCAGGAGCACAACGCGTGCTAGCAGTTATCGAGTGAAGCGTACAGTACTTGGTGAGTTGAAAAAGTTTGCAACTGTGGTGATGGAAAGAAATCGTTCGTGACCTCGTTCGTGACTTAGGAAAGCGCGGCCGCGGAAATGGCGCCACGTGGCGGCGGCGTCGGCGAGGCCGCAAATGACGCAGTGCGGAGTTTCGCGTACATGGTGGGGATGAACGAGACCGGTGTGCAGCGTTCCCTGATCGAGAAAATATGGGCGGACCTCGCTGGCGGGGCGGGCAAAGATACCGTGGTGTACAAACGCACGATGGACTGGATCAGGTCCCTCAAGCTACCACCGGACCATACCAAGGAAATGTTCAAGCTCTTCGAAGCAGGCTTGGAAAAGAGACCAGGCCAGAACAAAGAGCTCAATCAAATGACCAAGGAGAAGGTGCATGGCTGTCACCAGAGTCGCTGAAATCATGCATGTGGCATGGCTCACGCATCATTCTCACTTTTCATGCAACAGTCAGTGAAAATGGAGTCACTCACTTTTTGCATTTAAGTTCGTGTAGTAGTAAGTGCGATGAGTAGTAATAGTTCTTCAAAAAAGAAATAGTTGTCCTCAGCAGTGTCGTCGCTACATACATTGATAGTACTTCTGACTGAGTGTCTGGCGAATCGACATTCAACAACGTTAGTCGACTGCAAAGTAGCACTTTAGTCGATGAAAGATTCGTGCAAAGAGATGTGTGAATGTAAAATGTCGCAGCAAAAAACTACTATTACGCTCTCAGTTTATTTCGTTCGCGACGTTGATGATGCGCCAGAGCGTGCAGAGTCAGGGGACCTCGTTCTCTGCTTCGGAGCTGAGCGACGGATTCAACAAGGGGCTGGGCAAAGGGAATAACAGCCCACGACGCACGGTGATGATGAACAGTCCACCAGCAAGTCCGCCTAGCGCACCCAGCAAGCCAAAGAGTGCAGGCGACCCTGCAAGTCCAAGGACCGGTTCGTTTGCATTTTTCAAAATGGTCTGCAATTTTTACGCGCTTGCTACTGATTTCCATTTGCTCATCGATGAAGAAAACTGCTTCTGCAGTGAGCGTTGAAGTGAAAGAGTCTGATTTCGTGTTGCGCAGTGTGACTGCGAGTTCCCGAGGCGATGAAATAGCTTAAACATCAATGCAGCTTCGCCGAAAGGTCCGAAAGGTGCTCCCGGAGGAAAAGACCCAGCGGGCAAGAAGGGCGCTGGCAAAGACGGCGGCGGCAAAGGGGGCAAGGGATCACCAAGAGGGGGCCCAGCAGCCGAAAGTCTTCCGAAGATGCCAGGAAAATCCAATCTCCGGCTAGCCTCCGCAGCTACCACCGTCGGCTCGCACACTGGCCGACATTCGGTGGGCTCATTCAGCGAGGTACCTCAATGCTACTTTCTTGTCAGTACTTCGTCCGGAACCATTTATGAAAGCTATGATAAGGTGGAGGAAGCACTGCAACTGAAATGAACTGAAATGAATGCGAAGGCGCCGCTTAGAAATACTGCAACAATATGCATGCATGAAGCATGCAGTCGACTGGTGGGGAGAGTGCATTGTACTTCATTTTCCCATCACAGATGAGCGGCGATGATACCTTCGAAGCGGCGCTGGAGGTGTTGGATTCGATGTTCGCAGCTGGCAAACAAATCGATTCCGCGAAGATGCGATTGGAGCAAGAGCTCACGCATCTGCGGGAGGTGCTGCCTTTTTCTATGTGATCGGGATTTTTTCGCAGCCGTCGTCGTGTACCATCGAGTGGCAATTTAATAGAGAAATTGCTCTCCCCGTGAAGAGCTGAAATATGAACACTGCCATTATCACTTCCAAATGACAACCAATATCACCGAGCGATCCATTGTGCGTTTGGGAGACATCCACGCTCCACGATCGAAACTTCAGTGGAGAGAAAACCGTGCTATCGAAAACGACCTGTAGTCTCGGATGACCAAACCTGAACACCCACGAGCCAGAGGCTCGTAATCTTCGCGACTAACTGCTCACTACGAATCCATTCCGAACTGGAAATGCAAACTCGAAATGCCTCTACTCTTGATCATCCGAATGACATGCGGCCAGAGACCGCCTGCGGCCCATCAAATGGCCTTCCAAAGTGCGTGATAGACAAGAAAGGGACTCATCCCAACTAGAAAAAAACCCAATCTCACCAACCGCCCACACGCACCGAAGGCCATGTCGGACGACGTGAACGAGAAACGTATGATCACAACCGAATACCACCGACGATGCCTGAAACACATCGTAGCCCAACTCAGCGGAGTTGTGACCAGACGTGACTCAAACGCCGTCCGAAGTGGACCGCAAGAAGCAAAACAACTAGCAAAACAACCATCAGACAAGCGTGGCTACCATCCAGACGCTTCAATATAATGAATCGGCGACGTCATCACATGTGAACCACTTCAACCCGCAATGTCAGGAGACTCTCAATGAATCAAATAACTTCAGAGACGTCACCAGACGCTCTGTACCAACATACTTGCCTTCTAATGAGGCTCCTAGCCCATCTCCTAGGATCTGACTGAATCTCAAGGGGAATTTGTAGAGGCACGTGAGACACACGAACTTTTCCCACATGCCGGGACCCCGCCCTATACAGGGGAACCACAGGAATCAACATCCTCGCCTTCCAAGGACTCTCCTAGGCCATCTCCTAGGAACTGACGGATTGTTCAAGGGAAATCTGTAGAGGCACGTGAGAAAAACGAACTTTTCCCGCATGCCGGGACCCCGCCCTGGCCAGGGAAATCACGGGCATCAAAAAGACACGCGCATCTTCGTGCGGACGTGCTAATTGAAACGATCGAATCCACAAAAATCCTTCTTACAAAAGCAGGCGACCACCAACGCGCATACAAAGCGACGAGACACTTCAACAAAAGTGCCTTCGCACCTAAACCAAATTTAACGCGACAGAAGTCTGTCTCAACACCAGAGCGACGCTCGAGAGTAACCTGCAAAGAGACGCGCAGACTCAAACTGCCGCTCAAAACCGAATCCCATACTTAGCGGTTCGAGATATACGCCCTTTCCGAGCCTGACAGGCGATCTGACCAGAGCGATACCTCGCAAACCTGATCCAAGCTAACCCCTACAATCTCTTCGGGCCTCGCTTTTGCACAAAAACATGAATAACCAAACCAAGACGGACGAGACCAGACCGCTCCCACGAGCCAATGTCTAGTGTCCAGAGATCGACGAATACCATTGATTCGAAACGTTCAAGACAGACGAAACCGACCAGCTCCTCTGAGCCTCCAGGTCGTTCGATTCAACCAAATCCAATAATCACCTGTTGAACTAAATTCAACCAAGGCGACGCCAAAGATACTGTGCACTCGCTACGGGCGGGTTCGTGCAGTACCCGGGACTCATCCCAAAACCGAGGTCGTGACTCGAAATCTCAACGCTATATCAATCGATCTTGAGATGCTGTGGCCTGTTGAGACGGTTTCTCCTGCCAATAACACCCACGCAAGATCTTCAACAATAATCTGGACGACGCCCCAAGGCGCTCGTCCTACACGCGTGCACGACCAATATTGATGAGTCTGCTGCCCCCCTCTTCACTTCGCTCGACCTCTCTCGCAACTCGCTCGGTCTCGCTCGCAGAGTCAATTCTCTCTATTAAATTGCGCTTTAATAATGCTACCGTGCGCAAGCAGAAACCAAGAAGGAGCCGTCGTACATTGGCTCGTAGGAGCCGTCGTCGGGATTTTTTCGCAGCCGTCGTCGTGTACCATCGAGTGGCAATTCAATTACCATATGATGTGACCTGTGAACACTGCTCACTCCTGCAACTGATTGAAGCGTAGCACTCGGGATGAGAACGTAGCAATCTGATGTGGCATTAGTGATCGTATCCTATGGCCATGGAGTATCGCGATTTTCAAAGGGCTCGCAATGCAAACACAAAGAGCACCACTGTGATGAAAACGGACATGTCGTAGGATAACATGTCGCTGTCGCGACGGAACGCGGCCTTGACGGACAAACTACGCGACGTGTTGGGCGTGCTCGGCGCTGACAGCGAGAGTCTCGAGCGGGAAATCGAGAGCCTCGGCGGTGGCGGGGGCCGACGAAGTATGTATGAAGACGATCTACCACCACCGCCGGCGCTGAAAGGTGGTGGCAAGAAAGGCGCTGGGAAAAAGGGTATACCTGCCCACGTTGAGTTTGGCAGGGCACTACTATGCTAGTGCGCCAAACCACAGCTAGTGTCCTGTACAGATGCAACAACCTCGCTAGTTCTACAGTACACTTGGGAAATTGTAGCAGTCGCACGATCGTTTCACTGCGGTGCACAGTACTGTTCGAATTCGATGCAGTGTGCATGATGCGTTTCTAGCACAGATGAGACAGGTTGGAAAAGTATAATGTCCTTTGGTCCCATACACAGTAGTGAAATCATGCAATTCACATCTACACAGGCTCGGGGAAAGCTGGAGCTGAGTTTGGCGGCAAAGGTAAAGGTGGAAAAGGAGGCAAGCCTGAAAGCGCTGGCGCACAGTTAGCAGCGCAGTTCAAGGCAGACGCGGAAAAGAGTGAGGCGGAGAAGAAAGAGGTCCGTTGCCTACGAGCCTTCTTGGGCCAGCACGATAGCATTCATCATTTCCATCTACATCCTGATGTTGTGATTAGGTCGACCCCAGAGAAATTTTTCTGCAGTGATTCGAACATGCGTCATCGTGATCACGTGCGCAGTGCGACCCTCACGTATTCGAATTCCGAAGTAACCTCACGTATTTGAATTCCGTCGTGCATGAAAAACACCATCACGAATTGATACACAGGCGCAGGAAAAGAAAGAGGAGGGTGCGGAAAAGAAAGAGGAGACGGAGGACAAGAAAGAGAGGAGCAGTATACTTTCATCAGACTTTAATGCTTTTTTCAAGTTGGCAAGTCATTTTGCTGTGCCAGCGACGCAACGATCACCCATGCATTGCCTGAAGTGTTTTTCTGGCGAGAAGGTCAAGGCGATTTCAGTTTGCGATACGTTGGTCCCGCAGCAGCAGTGGACGCTTTCTTCTTGACGTTTTCTTGATTGAAGCTGTGTTGACGTTGTCCTCACACTGTCCCTTCGCAGCAGTACTCGGAATTTTTGATTTTCTGTTTAATTTTTCCTGAAATTTCGTGCAGTCGGCAACAAAGAAAAGAAGGATCCGCGCTCTCAGCAGATGGACATGATGAAAACGATGAAGGAGCAGTACATATTTTTTTTTGACGCTTGGTTTCTGCTTGTCGATGATGTGGACACGAAGCGGAAGATTGACAGATAGATGCACATGTGGTGGTAGATGCTATCAAGCAGCATGAGACCAACAATTGTTGGAGCATGCTGACTTACATGGCTCGCACTTTCAATACTGCATTGAGCCAATGTCACATTGACATCCTTGCTCCTCAGGTGGAAAGAGAAGAAAGAGAAGGAGGATCTGACGAAGGCGATGGAGGAAATGCGGGCTGGATTGGAGGAGTTGAAGAAAGAACTCGTGAGCGAAATAGAGAAAAGAGCTACAGCGGAGGCTGAGCTGCAAGGGGCGTTGGGCCGGCTTGCGGTGTTGGAGCCCAAATATCAGAAGTCGCTCGCCGCGCATCAGCAAAGTATACTCTTGCCATAACAAAAATGTTTCACGCCGATGCCTTTCTGTCGCTCTCGTTCGTGGCGGAATGCACACTCTGGAGCACTGCAGTGTCTTCTTTGCATCATTGGAGTGCTGCAAGTGCAAAACATGCTTCCTATGATAGGCAACTTCGACATAGGGCCCCATGCTCACGGCAAGTGCTCAGAAAAAAACGTCTTGTACATAATAGAAAAACGGCTTGCGCGTACTGCTGAGTGCCGCCGAGCATATCGAAAATGCCATTAGGTGAGATGCGGGCGCGGGAGCTTTCGGCGCAGCTGCGGTTGATGCAAGAAGAGATGGAGAAGCGATGCGAGGACTACGAGCAAAAGATGCTAGACGTAAACTTCTTCAATCCTTTTCTGAAAATGACAGCAGAGTAGTAACTAACTACGGCAGTGGCGCAGATTCTCCGACGTTGCGTCTGCGACGTTGCGCTTGCATTTGATCATCCTTTACGCGGCCACATGAAATATGAAGTCATAGTGGCAGGCGCCACGGTTGTTTCTGTCACTGTGTCATTGTTGTTATGCGAGAAAGCCATCGAGAGAGCCAGGTTACTATTTGGAATTCTACACTAGCTTGAATACCAGTCTGCTTCGTGACCCTGACAGTCGACTTTTGCATGAAAATATCCAGCAGAGTGTTATGGCAGTGTCATAGATAGTTGGTAGTACGTGGCTAGCATGTTTCGTCAGCAGCCTAGAGTAGTAGCGTGTTCGTAATCTGCAGATGCACGGAAAAGTGAGAAGTGGTCACTCATCATCCAGCATTCACAAGAGTGTCGCAACTACGAGAGACAATAATATGAAGTTAGCCTGTCGTTCCTGAACAGAGTAGGGACGATGGGGGGCCTCACTAACTGCCGCGCGCATTTCCTTTATGAGGAATGGCATAATAGTGTTACTCGGTGCTTTATGGATCCTCCCCGGCCCGGTAAAATGTGATGGGTGCTGCTAGCAACAATCGCATCTCTTCACCCCGAGAGAAGACCTTGGGGCATTCGCAGCAGTGCCGAGCGAAAGTACAAGAGCGAACAGCAACGAAGCGAAGTGTGCGTCGCAATGAAGTACCGCCTCAAAAGAGTTCTAGATTTTTCAAAGCAGGGTTGTCAGCGACGATATTCTCTCCGACGAAAAATACTCTCCGGCGACGTTTTGTTGAGTAAGCAATGCAATCTTCAGTGAACAGGCATGGCAATCTAAAGTCCAAAATGCAGATGTCCCTGGGGCTAGAATTAGTGTCTATCTACGGAGTCATTTATGACTTACCAGTCTGCTTCGTAGCCCTCTAGCACAGGTAAGTCGCGCTCAATAGCCATCTTCTTCAAAAACGAGTCCACAGCCTCACCCATGCGATCCATACCGATGGATCGGTTCGACCGCTCGCCGTCTGATCGTCCTGAGTTTTTGCTCACTCGTCACTCTCTGCCAAAGATTATGCTCCATCTCGACATTGCACCACTTCTCTCACGGACCGCACACTTCATGTTCTACGCCAGCAATCTTGTTTTACACTTGAAAAGATTGACATCGAAAGCTACCTCCGGGTGACTTTGGGGAAGGAATGGACCCGGGCCTGGTGTCCTCTTCTGCATCGAAAGACTCTGCGCCACGCGTCGGCCTTACCAGACTTTTCCCGAGCCTGCGTTTGTGCCAGATTTGGATGGGCTGGGACGTAGGTACTTCTGCATTGCAACACCATCCGTTGCGTTGCCCCGATGAACGAATGACACTCTAGCCCAGATGGCTGTCCACCCAGGTTCCGACCCATATGTTAGTGCCGGTAAATTCACTGTTTAATCTCCTTTTCAAAGCGATTCACACCACTGAATTAGCGATGACGAGCCTTGGCTCCATGACACAGAAACGATAATGTATCTTCTGAACCCGACGCGCGTCTGCAGGCGCTGGAAAACCACCACACCAACCGCCCACGAGCCGACACACCATGCGAAAGCGAAGAAGAGCGGCACCCAATACCAATGCAACCCCTCGTCATGCGGCCCCTCTATTTCGTGCGCCCCCTTTCGAATGTTTGAAACTTCGACAATCGATATTTGAAATCCATCACGCTTACGCTTCAGTTCACTTTTTTTTCGCGACAAAAACACACGTTGATCCAAATGGAGAAGTAAAGTTGATGTTCAGTTCTGTTTTCTGTCGCACGTTTCCTTTCTTCACTAGAAGGAGATTGATTGTCGATGCCGATATCGATTCCACCACTGTGAATAAAAAAAAAGATGTAAAAACTAAAAACTAAAAAGCTCACCACTGGTGGCGAGAACGTCCTGCTGAAGAAGTTGATCACTGGTACGGATAAAGCCGTGGCCGCCGTGTTCGACATGGCGTGAAAAATTTCGGTGATTCCCAACGCAAAAACCAGGCACTGCCGCGACTCCTCGAGGTCTTCTTCCTTGTTAGATTTGAAATCTCAAGGTCTGCAAAGCCTTTTCCTAAATCATTCCTCTGCATCTGATGGCGTCACAAATAGTATCACGGCTGTGTGCCAATGATTCGCCAAAAGTGGGGAATCGCTCACCCAAATCACACCAGGTTTCAACTACCTTAAGCAAGTTCAAATTATACGTCCGGGTTCACGTCGACGCAGAAGGCGTGTGCGATGATCGTTCCCGACAACAAACTGATGCAACCTTCCCCGCATCCGGATAAGAACCGACCCACGTACATGACAACGAGCAGATGCCACATCACGCACAACGCGAAAAGGAACTGGCCGATGACAGATATGCTCAGGAAAAACACCGAAACCAAGGCGGGCGAGTACACGTGATCGATCGCCAGACCGGAGATGATCGGAATCACCTTTGTTGGTGCGCATCGGCATTGTGGAAACTGGCCGACGGCGACCCAACTATTCAAGAGCTTTGAAGAGTACCTTGGCTCCCAGTTAAGCTGCAGTGTATGCATACGCCACTCGGCACGTAGACTGCTCGACGAGTACTTTATCACTCGCTGCGCCACTGCGCAACTTCACTGAGTCGGCAAAAAACATCATCAATCGCATTGCTTACCGTGAGAGAATCATGAAAGACGATCGATGCACGTGCTGAAGACAGTCTTGAAGACAAGGAAATACCAAATTCGGCCCAGTGTAGGTCGTTTGTAATAACCCCCAGAGAAATCCGTCGACCGGGGGATCCCATACGGGGTCTTTGCTGAAGTACGGCTTGAGTGCGTCTATTTGCTGGCTGATATGGACACCGCATGGCAGCAAGGACGCAATCAAAATCGACATCCATCGCTTCCTCAACGGGGCAAACCGCGACCGACCACTGCCACGCGACTCGGCCGGCACGCGAATATTTCCTTCCTTCAGCTCGTTCTTTTTCGTTACCAAGCACTCCTCCTGCTGCTGCTGGCCATTTTTCTCTCCTCCCAGCAATGGCGAGGTTAAGGCTGCGTTCTGGATCAAGCCCAACGCACCAGTTGGGCCTCCCCCAACACCGTCGTCCCGTTGCTCCACCATAATGGCCGCTGCGCCCACTGCCATCAAGGGAAGTATACACGCTGGTTGTGGTGCCGCTGGTCAAGCCTCCTTCAGAATCGTCTGTCACGGCGACCGCGGTGGTCTATCACTCATGCCCCGAACATGGTTGGAGGACACACACCCACCCGCACTAGTAGCCCGAGAGCCCGATCCGCTATGTTGCAGCGCCAGAGACCACCCCCCGCCAGCCCTGCAGTATGTGCAACTGCGCAAACGTCTCTGATACACCGAAGACGAGATGTCCAAGTTGGTGCAGTGGCCCGCTTTCCAGAGTGACAATTCTTCACATTGTTTTTTTCTCTCTGGGGCATGAATCTAATGCTAACTGAGGAGAGCGATTGGATGGATTTGTGAGCTAAAAGATGCGAGACGGCGAGTGGCGCGGCGTCAGAAAGCGCCCGAGATGCGTTTAGAGATACACTTTCCGTACACACGGGGCGATCCACGCCGCCGCCGTCCTGCTACCGACCTTCCTACTGTCCCCCGCTACGATGGTTGCCATGTAGAGAAATGTCAAACATATTCAACCAGAAATGGACCTGTGAAACCTGCAGTAGTTGTGCTCATCTTTCTAAGAATGCATGACTCGTCCGAGATTTGTCTTCCTGCCCCATCGATCTGTGT
>JACLAC010004938.1_pt1 | contig 15377 bp, 10 predicted proteins | sample 8027881 | NCBI WGS metagenome assembly JACLAC01 (sample SAMN15725517, study PRJNA655200) | protist metagenome | isolation source: fluorescence activated cell sorting (FACS) single amplified genomes of... | place: Spain: Blaines Bay Microbial Observatory, Mediterranean Sea | collected 2016-01-19
TTAATCAACGACATCCATTGCCTCTTCAGCCGAGATATCTTCACGGCGGCAGACAGTAGTGTTTAGAAGAAAATATGCAGGAGCTGCTGAAATCGGAGGCATTGAAAAGAGGAATTTTTTCCTCTAAAAAACCGAAAAAGAGACTTGTGGATTACTTCGCTGTTTTTGAGCGTGACTTAGACGGGAAAGTCACGTGCGAAGCCTTTCCGTCGAAACAAACTGACTCAAACCATGGGGAATTTCCAGGCGCGCATGTCGTTGGAATGTTTTGTTTTCCTTTGATGGAGCAGTGCAAACATATAGAAATTAATTCCTTCGTCTTGACATCTACGGACTACTCGCACACGTATGGTGCAGTATTGCGCTTTCCACTTAAAACAAAAAAAGTGGAAAGCGGCGGCAGTGCCGACGAACCTAGCAATAGTGTCGGCGAACAAGCTCTCTGCATTCTCTCTCACTACCCTTTTTTTCAACTTTTTGAAGAAATCTTAGAAACCTTGCACAGTATATTCTTGAATGCTACCAAAGAATCGATGAGCAAAATACCGCCGTTAGAAAGATATTTAACGTATCTTATTTATGAAGTGCCTGTCCCGTCCCGTGGCGAACAGCTGATGCTACAGCTGACAATTGCAAAGCCACCCACGTTTCAAACCCGATTCCCTGTGAAGAATATTCCGGAGGTAGATTATGGCTCATTTCGGCTGCTTTTTGAATATCTTGGAGTCGAAAATGTTGTGCGTGTTGTTGAGGCTATTCTCATGGAGCAACGAATTGTGTTAATGTCAGAAAAAATTAGAATTTTGGCGCCAATCGGGGAGGCTTTGCTAGCCCTGATTTTTCCTCTTCAATGGCAGCTAATATACATACCAATGCTGCCAAGTTACATGACGCTAAGTTTGAAGAGTCCGGTTAATTATATCGTTGGTTTACATACAAGTAATGTAGTCAACAGCGAAGAAGATTTGGAGCTCCCGGCTGCCGTTGTTGTGCATTTGGACCAAAATAAAGTTATAAACCCATTGATGTGTGAAGTTCCTATTACAACAGAAGAGTGCGTTGATGAAATACCAAAATTTCCGAGTAAGTTGAGAGAGGGGCTGATTAATGCACTGAACGAATGCGTTCCAAAAGATATTTCCCCTTGCAATAATACTGCCTCGTCTCCTGAAATTAGTGGTGGAGAAAATGTTGGTGCTCCAAATATAAATGACGGTCCTAGCAAGCAAACGATTCAATTGTCAACGATGCGATGGGTTAGCCGGGTCCAGGCTTCTTTTTTGAATGTCTTTTTGAAGCTATTTTCATCGTATAAGCGTTATAGCAGAACACCGCAAAGCCTTCGTGGTGGAAACAACGATAGCGAAACTCAAACAAAGTTATCTCAGATGAATAATATCGACTTCAATACTAATGGTTTCCTTCAGTCACGGATGTATTTATGGCGTCAATTCTTGTCAGCGATGGTTCAAACCCAAGCATTTCAGGAATTCCTGCAAGCCGCATCCCGGGGAGATCCTCAAATAAATGAATTTGACAGGTATTTAGAGTTAGATAAGGCAAATATCCATATGGGCAAATCAAGCAAAGATATAAACGAGTTGCTCTTTGTTCCTATTGTTGATGACACAAAACTAATTTTGTTAAAATGTGCGGAAGTCGATCACACACCCGTAATTGGCGCAGATATGCGTGACAATTTTCTTAAACGCAGGGGCCGCATTTTTGAGGAAGGGCGTTTTCCCAACCCAAAGAGCGATATGGCTTTTCCGCCTCGTGAAAACTTTCAAGTTACGAGGTTACTAGAAGGAAAAGAGTTATTTCCTGGTGGAGGAGAGATTATTGATGAATCTCCAATGGTACAAGTGAATGCATCACAGCATAAGCGCGGTAGACACACACGCGAGGTGTCACGCCTAATTGTGCAGAAATCCTTGATGCGAGTGGACACCACTGAGTCTAGCAATGAGAGTGGCATTCACGCTAATGATGAATCGATTATTTTGTCTCCAAGTGTATATAAATCAATGGGTAAAGAGTCGGACGGCGAAATAATGGCGAACATAGCAAAAAGTCGGCAGCTGAAAGTTAATATATCCACATCATCTGATGGAAATAGTGGCAGCATCAATGCGGCCGTTGCTAGTAAAGCTCTGGAAAGATATCAAAGCGGCCTGAATATGAGTTCATCTCGAGCAAAGCATAGGCGCTTGGCTACCACACCCTCGCAATTCACCCCAGGTGCATTTAAGCGTAATGCTAGCAACATAAGGAAAACCAACTCTCCATCGCCATCATCGTCTACTGTATTCAACCCGTCAACCCTCAGGCGCACGGCATCATCTCAAATGATATCGACAACTCCGGACCAGTTACTTCGTGGTAGTAACCAAGTAGTTACAAACAGCACATCTAAAGGTGGCGATACAGTTTTGTTACACTTTGATGCTGTTAGAAAAGCGCTGGCGAAAAGCAGAGTAAGGGCAGAAAGGGCTGAAGCCAAAGCTGAACTATCCTCGTCCAAATTAAAAGAGGTTCACTCAAAGATGATCGAACTACAGCGTCTTGTTTTGAACAAGGATAAAGATAGAAATGATGATAAAATGTCTGGTCAAACACATTGGAAACTAGCTGCAGCATTAAGCAAAATTGAAAGGCTAGAAAAGACGATATTATCTCGAGATCATGAAATCTCGCTTTTGCGCGAAGAAATACGACAAAATACAGCGTTTCAAGGTCACTTAGTCTCCAAACTAGAGAAAAACTCTATTCAAGGCACTGCTGGAAAATCAAATAATCTAATTGATTCTCCTAGAAGTCGAAATGAAATTAGGCGAAGCTCTTTGGTGCAATCAAAGAGTTTCAGGCTTCAAAATTCTACTCGTAATATCGTCAATTCTAGTGCCTCGAAGCCACAAGTCACAGCTGCAGGAAACCTGAAACCGCACAATAAAGACTCTGGAAGTCCTTTAGGTATGAACGGGGTACCTTCTAGTGCACGCGTGCACAAGAATCAATATAAGAGGGCAAGCTATAAAGATGCCGAGATCCGTGTACTGAAAGAAAAAGTTGAAAAATTGCAGTCGACTCTTGAACGCATGAGACGGATTGCCGAGAGTCGAAAAAGGCGCTCATCAGTACTGCACAGCTTACATTTAAATAAGTCGAACAAAGCGGGTCATAAAACCGCAAAAGGCCCCATCCCTGAAAAATTGCTTCGCATTAAAGAAGCGCTATCTCACGAGAGTAAAAATGCCGAACAGAGGTCTAAAGATCTTGCCCAGATTCAATCGCAACTTGTCGAACGTGTGGAATGCATGGTGAAAGACATAAAGAAGTATGCTAACGGCAATGAAAATCCATCCAAACGGCGCAATAGTCAATCTTTATCAGGAGCATCAACGTCAAAAAATGCTGTAAGGGAAAAGTGGTTTTCATCGACAATGATTGATTTAAAGCAACTAAAGGGAGATATGGAGTTCCAAATCGACGCATTGCTACACATGAACAAAGTAATCGACTCGGAAATTTCGAACCTGAATAAGAAAATCAAATCGCTTCCCAAGGCATCACCAACAGTGCATGCTCAACGCCATAAAACACGTCCGCCAAGATCCAGTAGAGGGGGCAAAAGAGTTGCATCGTCCCAAAAAAAGAATGGTCCGCGGAAACGACAACCAATTAGGCGTGTTGCAAATACCAGAAGCCCAACAGCACTAGCTTAACGCCTCTGGTTTCTCGCAAGTAAATCTGTAGTAGCGCAATACTACTTCCACTTTGAAACAAATCCATCGTCGTACGGAATTACATGTAGCAGCATTATTACCTCTGTATAATAAAAAAAAAGTGTGTTGGCACTACTAGTGCTACTATTTCAACTGTTGTTGTTTTTTATTTATTAGCGTCTTCTATTTTTGAAGGATGATAGATGAAAGACTATGACAATTGAAATAATAAGGAAGAATAGATAATATATATATATTAGTCGTCTACTATTATAATTGATAAAAATAAAATAATACTACTTGGCTAGAGCTGCTAGCTAGTGTAAGTGCTAACTAATAATTAATAAATAGATTAGTCTAAGATGCCTGTATGTAATAATAATATAATATAATTTGAATTAATTATGCCGTATTTTGGTGGTGTCTTCATGTTGTTATTTATCATAATACTGTAATAATAATAATAATAAAAGAAATGTGTATGTATTGTTATTGTTGTTATTAGTGTTTTTTTTAGTGTGTAGTGTATGAAAGAATGAAGAGGAAGAAGGAAGGTGCTCAAGTCCAGTGTGCTTTACTTCTGTGTAATGACCCACGGGCGCATACATTCGCGATCGGTTAGAAAGCAAGACGTCAGAGAAAATCTACACACGTTCTTAACACTGTTCGGTGCTTACACGCTGGAAAACTCTGCAAAAAATGAGCTCCCTGGCCGACAAAGAAAAAGCTGGTGACGCTAAACAAAATGTAGAAAAGAATGACAACAACGCGACTGGCAGTGCAACCGGTTCGTCTTCTTCTGACAGGAAAGAGAAGAAGAAGAAAAAGAAGAAGAAGAAGAAAGACAAGAAGAAATTTATGAACAAATCTGTGTCTGGAAGTGCTCGTCGTATTCAGAAAGAATTGGCGGAAATTAGCTTAGATCCTCCCGCCAACTGTTCGGCTGCACCAAAAGGTGACGATCTGTACGAGTGGGTATCGCAGGTGATGGGGCCAGCTGGCTCTCCTTATGAAGGTGGGGTGTTCTTTCTAAACATTGACTTTCCAAAAGAATACCCTTTTAAACCGCCCAAAGTTACATTTAAAACTAAGGTCTATCACTGTAACGTAAATTCGAACGGGGGAATTTGTCTGGATATACTAAAGGATAATTGGAGCCCCGCGTTGACCATCTCAAAAGTATTATTGTCCATATGCTCTCTGCTAACAGATCCAAACCCGGACGATCCGCTGGACGCACGGATTGCACAGATGTACATCAAAGATAGGAAAAAACATGATGAAATGGCAAGGGAGTGGACTAAGAAATATGCAAAGTGACTGTATGGACAAATGTGTTGTTGGCAATAAATATGAGCGTGTGCTATGCGTACGAAGTTTTTCTTTTAATATATTGAAAAATATAGTGATTGAATGTGAAGAGTGGATTAATTTTTTTAAATTAAAATGCAAGTAGATAATACCTCATACATAATATATATATATTTGCATTTTAAATTATTGATTAAATATTCGTATATATATTTGCAGTTTGAAGAAGTAATAAGCATGAGAATGTTGGCTTTCGTGGGCGCAATATTGTACAACGTACCTCGTATATGTATACAAGATACAAAAATCGCGGTGCATATTTCCCTTGTTTGCACGCATAAGAGACTGGATTTAGGGACGAAATCTGTTTTACGCAAAAGTGTACAAGACTATATACATCTAAAACATTTTTCATAAAATTTTATTCAAACCGTCGTACAAGCCGATGTTCTGTGTGCAGATCCATTTTGCTGAACGTACAGCACCAATCGCAAATACCTCTCTCCTTGTTGCACGATGTGTAATTTCGACACGTTCCCCAGGCCCTGCCAAATGTATGGAGTGTTCTCCAAAAACATCCCCTAACCTTAGAGCATGGCACTCAAGCGATTTCCCTTTCACAGCAGGGGCATCTGTCGCAGACATCGCATTCAAAAGTTTTTTTGCTGTACCACTAGGTGCATCCAACTTTCTGGTATGGTGCGTCTCCGTCATTTCAACGTTCCAGCTTGATGGAACTTGACGAACAGCAGCTTGAGCAAGCTTTGTCACAAGAGGTATGCCAACACTGAAGTTTGGTACAATCGCAACTGCGGCTTGTTTTGCATACTGTTTAATGGTATCCATGGGCAAATCCCCCGTGGTGCCAATGATCAACGGTATGCTCAAGTTGCTCGACATCAACTTTTCAATCAAAGCCTTTGTTCCCACTGGAAGAGTCACGTCAATAATGACGTTTGCGTCGGCTTCAATTTGCAGATCCCTTCCTATTCTGAAGCTAGTAATGTCTGATGCATCATCGCATTGCTTCGTTATGAGTGAGCCTAAACGTCCAGTTGCCCCATGAATACCAATTTTCCACGCAGACAACATATTTGTCTCAGTGCTATTGTTACTTTGTTTGCCACTCTCGGCTAAAAAGGCGCGGACTTTTTCTCCTACATTTTCTTCGTTCAGAACTCCTTTCGAGGTTGATAAAAAATCTATTATCGCCTCCGCTGTGCGTGAATCGTATCCTCCAAGACTTGCCATTTTAGATTACAAAATTGTTGCTTGCGTTTGTATGTCGATTGTACTCCAGCAGGTTGCCGCGCATATGGCTAGTATCTCACTAGTTGATATTGATTTGTATTGCGCAAAAAGACTTCGTATACGACTGGTGTATCTTTTTCTTCTAAATAATAATAAAATAAAGAGCTATTTGCAAATAGACCACTTTTTGGTCCTCTCAAAAAATTTTTAATTTTAGGAGATAAAGCCCTTAGTGATATTACGGTTTATCAATCCGGCTCTTTTTGACCTTGGACCCTTAATAAATAATAAAATAATTTTGTGCTACCATAGACATACCATTGTACAAACATTTTGATACTACATACACTATGAAAATGACGCTATTTGCTCATGCAATTTGCTTACGCTATTTGCAAATGAAACTGTTGAGTGTAAAGAAGAAATAAAAAACTATGGAGATGCACTGTATGAGTATTGCTTTGGTGAATACTTCGATGAAGGGCAGGATGTTCGAATAAAAACAGATGAGCGGCACTATTATCGAGCCAAAATGGAATTTATAAATTTAAATGGAGATTTTGAAAAGTACTATCGTTTTGGTATTTCAAGTACACAAACATCTGAAATTATCAATGGGGCTCCAGATGAAAATTGGACACTTAAGAGGTACAAGGAAATGTTTGAAGTAATGGGCGAGCTGCGCTGTATCAAGTATGCACCATATGAGCTAGACGAAACCATTAAACCACCAAGGCATGGACCTTTTGAAAAAATATTTGATAGCACCAGCGAAAAGGAAATTGAAGTTTGTCTTTGTAAATTTTGTGGAAAAAAAAGTATTCATAAGGTGCGGGGCCCACCAAAAAATGCAAGAATTAAGAGTAGTACTGATCTAAAATAGCCATATTTAAACTTTATAAATTGAATCTTTAAATGCTTAATCTATGCAATACTTCGATTGCCTTCAATGAGGTAAACAGGCTTTTTGGAGCGAAATATCTCCCTCTAGATCCAAAGTTATGACATTTTTTGTGTCAATCATTGTTTCTCTGGGCACCTCATATGTGCCTATAGAAGTATGAATATTTGAATCGAAAGGAAGATGCACAAATATTAAAATCGCCATCGAAATACAAGAGTCGACATCATTCCGGACCTTCGATCGCCTTCAAATATATCTCAATGAGGTAAACAAGCTTTTTGGAGCGAAATATCTCCCTCTAGATCCAAAGTTATGACATTTTTTGTGTCAATCATTGTTTCTCTGGGCACCTCATATGTGCCCTTGAGGAGTATTTCTCCAACACTTTCGACCACTTCTTCCCATGTATGTATATAGGATTATATAAGTATAATATAGTATATGGATTTTATTCATATACATAGATATATTGTTGTACTTAAAAGTATACGCATTGAACAGAAGGTTACTTGTCTATTTGGCCACCAAAAGTGTGATTTAGATAAGCTCAAGGTGCACTAAAGTGGTCAAACGAGTATTATATTAAAACGCACGAAGTGGAGGTCGCTCTGTGCTGAATATTTAAGGATTATACTGAAAATATATGGTTTCAGATAAAGGGCAGGATTTAAGGAAAATGGCAAAAAAAGTTAAGGTGATTTTGAGAGGACCAAAAAGTGGTCTATTTGCAAATAGCTCTAAAATAAATAATACCGTATATAATAATAGTTAGTGTTGTTATTATTAAATAATAATAAAATCAACAAGCTCTTTACCTGGTAACAAAATATTTGTTATTGTCCATTCAGTAGTAGAGAGTATTACAGGTGAAATCAAAGAAGAACTAACTTACTCTACGTAGCTATGTACTACAAGAGTCTTGTAGCCTTCCTAGCTAATACTCCGCCGCAGCAAACCCACAAGAATGAGTGAGTCGTTCATCATTATCGCATCAATCAATGGAGGATAAAAATTCCAATGGTAGGTAGGGTTAGCGAGCTAGCTTGCAAGTACTAGTAGATTTTTATAAAAACCAACCATACCAGATAGAGGTTGTTGGTTATAAACTCAGGTCTCCTGAGTACTAGCTAGTAGATGTGTTGTCAATAGACGACTCCTCGTACGATATGGATTACTCGATGCCCTTCTCTAGACTCTCGACTGCCTGTTGAAGCGGCAGTGCAGCAGACAGTCTAGACACACACGGATGATACAGATATTTGTTTATCAATAAACGAGGTACAGCGATAGCTACCACCAGGTAGGTGGTAGTGTGTTGGAGACCAGTGCGTCATCATCGTCATTCATCATCCGATTCCACGTACTCCACCAAGGCAGAGGTATTCGATCAACTACTCTACTGGAGTAGAGCAGTGTCTCAAACACTAGTATTTGAAGCCACTCTACTCTAGTAGGGTGGCAAAAATACCTCTGCCTTGGTGGAGTAGATTCCACGTACGTACGTGTTGTTCTGCCTTCATTTCTATTCATTCTTCATTTTGTTCAACACGACGTGTGGCGAATGGATCACAAAAATACACACGCCGCCGCGTATCTTTAACTACTGGCTCTACTTGCTTCCCCTGCATGCATGCCTACGTATTCCAACAGGATGAAAACAATACTAGCTACTGTACTACGTATGTGTAATGTTGTAAACAGTACATAGGAGCAGTGGAAGAAACCGTAGCATTTTACTATAAACAAAAAAAGAAGAGCAACATAAACAAAGCTCTATCATCCATCATATTATTATTATCGGATAAGTATGAAGAAGAGTAGTAAACTATTGGTAAAATTTATAAACACAAAATCTCTTCTACACACTTCTTCTTCTTTATCTTCATTTCTTCTCGAGGATGACGACACGATATGATGATTGATATGATGATAATTATATATTATATAATAAAATTAAAAAGTAGTTGTTAATATATTATTATTATTATATTATTGATAAATATGCCACGTTCACTTGCGAGGGATCGGTGGCTGCACGTCAAGCTTGCATATGTGCAAGCAAACTGAATGTTTAACAACATTAAAACTGTGGTTTATAGGACAGCAAACCGTTGCACACGTTTTTATTGCAAAGGACACACAAGATCTTTCGGGAGTGACACAACAAACCTAAAGTTTCTTTTGTCAAACCAACTCGCCAGTACCTCACGACTTTATTCGATAAATTTCAAACGAAATATGAGTAACGCACCCGACGCCGCGAAAGGCCAACAAGATTTTATCAAAGGATGGCCGAACCCTGCGATTATCAACTACCCACAGTTAAAGGAAGATCTATCGACTTCCTTCTCAAAAGCGATATCCGAACTCTCCCATTCTGCACTAAACTATGGCACAAAAGACGAGGGTGCGTTTATGCTAGGACATCCGCGCTTTCAAAAGGCTCTTGCAGATTTTTTGAGTGCAGAATATGGGCGTGAAGTAGACCCAGGCACATTAATGAGCACGGGTGGTGGTTCGATGGGCACTGATCTTTGCTGCCGAGTACATGCCCAAGCCGGCGATTATGCTATTACAGAAGCACCGACGTACTATTTGGCACACCAAATGTTTAAAGAACGAGGGTTGAATTTGCGAGAGGTCCCAATTCAAAACGACGGTATGGACTTGGATGCACTCGAGAAAGTCGTAGTTGAACTCGATGGCAAATGCAAACTTGTGTACACAGTTCCCGTTCATCATAATCCAACAGGTATTATTATGTCACAGGCCAAGCGCGAACGCTTATGTGCGATGGCCCGTAAATACAAATTCTATGTGATTGCCGACGAGGCGTACCAGCTGCTTAGCTTTGAAGATGGTGCCCCTGGCGTCGTTCCAATGTATTATGAAGATGATGCCTCTGACCCAAGGGTTTTGTCCGTTGGAACATTTTCAAAGCTCATTGGGCCTGGCATAAAAGTAGGATGGGTGCAGGCGCATCCTTCGCTTCTGAAACCTTTGTCGGGCATAGGATTCATTAACAGTGGCAATAACCCGGTAATTTTTAACTCCTGCGGTCTTGCACATTTCATTGAGTCGGGAAACTTAAAGAAACATATCCAGTTTGTTTCGAAGGAACTTGGTCGTAAGAAAAGACTACTTTGCAGTGAGCTAAGGGATGCTGGTTTTGAACCTTATGAGCCTACTGGAGGATATTTCGTATGGGTCCAAAGCAAGGATGGCAAAATGACTGGGCGTTCAGGAAAAGGGATGACGCTAGACCCGCCTGATAAATTCAAAGATTACATGAGGTTATGTTTTGCCTGGTTGACTGACGAACAGATTGTTGAGGGTGTCAAATATCTCAAGGAACAACCTACAAATTTGTGAAAGTGCAATGATTCAGCCTTTGTTTTGGGCTTTATCATAGTGCATTTTACAAAGTATATATCGTCTTACGAAGACACAACGGTCATCAATTATCCTTCAAAGCCAGCGGGATGGATGCTGTTTTATTAAATGCTCACAGATATACGCAATATGAAGTGTGTACGAAGTATATACGAATATTAAAATAAAAATTTGGTATATACATCATACGACTTCTAATAAAAACACATTGTGTACGAAAAATATATTCGTATATAATATTATCACCTCTTTGTACACGGCGATATTTTTATATAAAACACGATTCCGAAAAAAGATGTCTCGCACAAAAAATGTATGCCACTCTAAATAATTATTTTGCGCAAACCACACAAGATATCGGCAAAAGTATTTTTTTGTACGGGTACACATCAGTAGAGTAGTATCATAGTATTCTTCTTTGGGTTCTTTCAATAGTGTAGCTGGTCACTTAGTAACCTTCAAATAGTTTTAATTTTAAATCGGCACTTCTTCACGCTTCGTAAAATTATACATCGCGCATATTTTTAAGAACCCAATCTGCAAATATTCCCGTGCTATTCTCAGTTCCATAAAAATTTGTGGCGTCAACTGTTGCGAAATCTGCGGGCAGCAGTGATGAAAGTAGTTTATTGTTCAACAGAGTATTATTTATCAGGTGCAGAACTCTGATTGGTGCGTATGCCGGCGTCATGTGACCAGAATCTTTTACGGTCACAAAATGAAAAGAAATCTTTGTCGTAGTATCAAAATTCCTATGAAATCCGCCCATTTGCGGGCCAGCATCACCAGAATGTAATGTTTGGCCCCACCCCCAGGGCTTCTTCAAAAGGGTATCGCCATCTGTGCTTTCGCCTGAGAAAAACCATGGTCTTCGCGCACCTCCATCCAATTCCACTAGATTCAACGCTTCGATTGCCGCTTCTGTCCCATGAAGATTAACCACCGGATCAATGTCCCCGCTCGCGACGATAATACTTTTCAAATTTAAAGTGCTTGGTCGCTCTGCTTTACTCATCATGATGATGTCCTTATATACATCAAGCATATCAACACTCATACGTTTGGGGTTATTATTGCATGCACTGTATTCGGAGTGATAATTTGGATAGCCATTATTCCCAATTTCTAAATGATAAACTTTATTTTTGCTTTGATTGGCATGCAGAGCTAGCTTTACATCATGTCTATTCAAATAACCAGGAAGATCAGGCGATCCAGACGGGCCAAGAGCATTCAGTGGGTCTATATAGAGCGGAAGCTGATATATTGGAGCAGGATGTACAGCGTTGCCAATACCCGCCAGTCCAATATCGTACAATCTCCATGCCTTACGACAAGCCATGGTATCAGTGCGACGAATAAAATCTCCTACGGGTGTGTGTCCTCTTGAACACATTTTCATTTGAATTGTTTTTAGTGTCCCAAGCGATATAATCCCTTTATCATATGCAAACTGTGGATTCAAATCAAGCTTTCCGAACTGGTACTTGTTTGACGTGCATGGGTCTGTCACAAAAAAACCGTTCAAGTTAATTTCGCTGGTGTCGGGCAAAGATTCCAGCATCAGGCGTGCCAATGTTGGAATGTAAACACCTGCATAAGACTCGCCCGTCAAATAAAGAGGCCGACCCTTGTACTCTGGAAATAGTGCCTCATTGTTTGTATCTCCTGTAATGAAAGACCTGATAAACTTCAGATTTTGCTGGGCGACAAGGGAGTCGGAGGTATTGCATGGCGAGCACGATCCCGATGATTGCGGGCAAGATGATGTGCCATCATAGCTCGACTTGCAGTATGAATAACCGATTCCAGCAGCAAACTCAACATAGAGCACATTCGCGATGCTATTCCATGAGTATGGGTTTTCAATTAAACTCATGTTGTTATTCAGTAGGTACGGACCTTGCTCTGCGAATAACGCTGCGAAGGAAGAGGCACCTGGGCCACCGTTCATAAACCACACCAATGGTTTCTCATGTGGGTTCTCCTTTGCCTCAACAAGCATATAAAACAAATTGGTATCAGTGTCTTCATCCACTCTTACAAAACCTGTGTACATGTTCGCGTTAAGCTTTTCTAAACCGGGTAGGGAGCGAACCCTGTTTTTCGAGTTGTGAACTTCTGCGGAAGTGGGACATTCGCGTACCACAAGGATCAGTAACCAAAACAAGAGGCTGTATCCCGCTATACGAGAAGTTTTAGCACAGCTCATGAATTCTTTTCAATTCCAGTCTTTTAATAAAGTTTTGGGGGTAAAGGTATAATGCGCTGACTCGAAACTTCCGTTGCTGGCGGTGTTTGCAGTGGCGGTGTTCGCAGTTGCGGTTATTTCGTATCACTGGCAACGGAGCTCACCTCCATTTTTCATTTGCTGCTTATTCATGCTACTCCTGCTGTGACTACTCACATCATCATATCATCATCATTTTTTTTTTTTCCTTTTTTTTTATTTTACTTATGTAGAGAAGAAGAGAGTAGAAGAAGCTAGTCCATCATATTATTATTATATTATTTTCCCCATCATCCATATCATCCCTGATGATAATAGGAAGCCAAAACACCTAAAAGGTGGGCTAATGCTACCACTGGTATCATTGTCCACCTATCATAGTAATCGGTAGTGGTGCTTCTAATACATCCACGTATGAATATAAATAATAATAATGCCCAATAAATAACTTAATAAAATGAAAAAAAAGAATTTTTTAAATTAATAAATTGGATAATAATGCAGCATACTTTTACTGCCAACGTGCGCATGTTAAAACGCCCAACGAAATCGAAAGAGAAAGAAATTTTGTTTTGGTATCAAGTAAAGTGCAAACAGAAAGCCATGATTGGCGGGAAAAATATAATTGTGTTTATATTTGCATGCGCGTTCGCATTTTACCAATTTAGGAAGGCAAAACGGCGCTCAGAAATTCACAGCCCAACGCACCAGTTGAAGGTTTCAAAAAATTTGATGCAGCATCACCTGAATATGTTCGAACACGACGTTGTGGAAAGTGTACATGATCGGGGAGATAAATATATAATAATAATGCAAAAGATCAAGGATCTAACCGGGAAGGTAGCAAGCGGCGCTTTGAAAGCCCCCAAAATCTTAGGCATTCTGGTAGAAGATAAGGCTGCAACCAGAAGGTACCGGAACCGTAAGAAGCATGGAAATAAGCATAAGGGACACAAATATCGCCGTTCAAGGTATCATAGCTCTGGCAGACGATCTCAATATGGACGAAATCGTGGAAAGTATAAGAGAAGACAAGGTGTTCATCCCAGAAACGATAGAGATCATGGTATTACGTATGAACCGAGGCTGAAATTATATAAGTATTCAAATTCATTAAACAAGATTGAATTTCTATTGGCGCAAAGAGGCTTGATAACAAATGAATTAAACTCTAAAGGAAATACTCAAAGTAGCATCGATTCATCCTCTAAGGCAAACGAGATATCTGCTGATGAGCCTCGAAAAGCTAGTGCAACAGAGGAGGAAATCAAGACGAAATCTGTGGAGGAAATAAATAGGAGGACAGCTGACAAAATGAAGGAAGAGGGAAAGAAGAAGAATGAACAAGAAAAAAAGGGTAAGGAAGAAGTGCGAAAAGAGAAAAAACGAGAATCTGCTGGTGTTGCTGCTGCTGACAAAGGGGCCCCTGTGGATATGTCAGTGAATTCCGATGGCGAATCACAAGTTCTAGATTAATTTGAAAGACTTGCATTTTATCGCTTATTACTAAAAACGTCAACTATGAACATGACACTACTACTACCACAACTAATGGAACTGCCTTAAAGTATAATAATAATTTCATTAAATTATGTAATCACAAATTATTTCGAAATTTCCAATTTGTCTTCTCTTTCGTTTTCGTTGGTATTTATTCATAATCATTAGTCTCATCAGTACTAGAATATATGATCATCATGATAACTGGACGACTACGAGGAATAATAATAAAAATGAACATCAGCGTATCACACATGGTGAGTCTAACAAGTACAAGCACTTGGACATGTACCTGCGCTTGAGTATATATAGTACACTGCAGTAGTACTGTATATATCGGACAAGATGAGATCGCATAAATGTAATGTAAAGTTTTAAAAGCAGTTCTTAGACTAGATGATAGTAGTATTTTTTTTATTGGGTGGGAGTTTCATTATATTTCAATTTATTCTTCGACTAATAATTCTACTGTCTACAGTAGCTAGTATGATTTTTTTTAAAAAAAAACTCCGGTGGTACTCAGGAGACCACGCTGCGCTTGAGCATATATTCTGCATTCCTACATAACATATTCAATATAAATACTAACTGCGCTTGAGTATACGACAGTATACAACACGGTGTCCACATACTATCTTGCGCTACAAGCATTAGAGGACAATGCAACGACTGCATACGTTTCACACGATGGGCTTGAAACGAGGTCAATGAACTAGAGGGTGTAAGCTTAAAGCTAGACTATGTTTGGAACAACGAAAATTTAATGAAACTCTACGCTGCATAATGATAATGATGTGAAATGAGAGTGTTTTTCATTTTGCTGTGTTTTATAATTTGTACATGACAGTCGATTAATGAATGGGTGTTTACATGCATGCCCACAGTTGTGGTTCGTTGGGGCAATTTTTAGTGGATGCGCCCGTGTCTTTTTTGAAGTGGTGCGTGAACAAAAATTAGCCAGTACTGTACAGGTAGATTCCTTTTGCAGTGATTCCTAACTTCTGGCATATTTGATAAAGGTTAGTTGAACAGGCAAATCCAATGGCACCTTTTGCAAAATAGT
>JACLAC010026170.1_pt1 | contig 15377 bp, 8 predicted proteins | sample 8027881 | NCBI WGS metagenome assembly JACLAC01 (sample SAMN15725517, study PRJNA655200) | protist metagenome | isolation source: fluorescence activated cell sorting (FACS) single amplified genomes of... | place: Spain: Blaines Bay Microbial Observatory, Mediterranean Sea | collected 2016-01-19
ACGGGTCGCCGCCGCCGAAGAACTCGGCGAACGGGTCGGCGCCGCCGAAGAAGGCGCGGAAGACCTCCTCCGGGTCGTGGAAGACGCCGCCGCCGCTCGGGCCGCCGCTGCCGAAGCCGCCGCCGCCGCCGCCGCCGCCGCCGCCGCGCTCGAGGCCGGCGTGGCCGTACCGGTCGTACAGCGCGCGCGTGTCCGGGTCGCTCAGCGCCTCGTACGCCTCGGCGACGAGCTTGAACATCGTCGCCGCCTCCTCCGGGTTGTCCGGGTTCTTGTCCGGATGGTGGCGCACGGCGAGCCGGCGGTACGCCTTCTTGAGGTCGGCGTCGCTGGCGGCGCGGGTGAGGCCGAGGACCTCGTAGTAGTCGGGCTTGCCGGACATCGCGCACGAGCAGCAACACGAGCAGCAGCGGCGCAAAGGAGCGGCGTGACGAGCGGCGCCGCGAGGAACAGCGCGGCCGCGGCGTGGAGGAGGACGTTCGACGCCACAGGCGAGCGCGGCTCGCGGATCTCGTCTCTGCGACCCACGCGCCCTCCTCCTCGCCGCGCTCGCGCTCCTCCTCCTCCGTCGTCCCACCGAATTGCGATGCCCGACGCCGCCGAAGCCGCCGCCGCCGAAGCCGTCGTCGACCCGGCGCTCCAAGCCGCCGTCGACGCGGGCGAGCCCGAGAAGGTCACCGAGCTCCTGAAGACGCTCGCCGGCGCGCTGTCCAAGTCGGCGCAGAAGAAGCTGGTCAAGTCGGCGGAGATCAACAAGAAGAAGCGCGACCAGGGCAAGGCGCCGCAGGCGGCGGCGCCGGCCGGCAAGGCGAAGGCGGCGGCGGCGCCGGCGCCGGCGGCCTCCGCCGCAGCGTCCGCCGCGTCCGCCGCCGCGCCGCCGGCGGTCGGCGGCGGCGGTAGCACGTCGACCTGCGGCGAGGAGCACATCGTCGCCGACGTGCTCGCCTGCCTGCGCGCGCTCGCGCTGCCCGAGCTGCCCGACGCCGCGCTGCAGGCGCTCGGCGCGCGCTCCGACGCGCTCGGCGCCGCGATCGCGCCGCGGCTCAACGCGATGCGCAACGACGCGTACGTCAAGGGGTACTCCGCGCGGGCGAAGTAGCGTGGCGTGTGGGCGCGGATTAGGAGCGATTTAGGAGCCACGAGGAGGTGCGCGCAACCCTTTGGGTGTGGCCGCGCAGGTGAGGCTGTTACGCCTGAAGTTGAGGCGGCTCATGAGCGGCGCCTCGTCGTCGTCCTTTCTTGCGTGAAGAGCACAAAAACTGGGCCTCCACGCGTGTTTCGCGCCAGATGACCGAGTCCGACTTCGCCTCCGGCGACTGGTTCAACGCGACGAACGGCACAAATTCTACCGGTGGCGGCTCGGGCTTCCAGCCGTCGACGCCGCTCTGCATCGGGCTGTCGGCGTTCGGCGGCTTCCTGGAGGTGTCCTCGACGATGGTGCTCGCGTTCCCGGAGTTCAAGACGAAGATGGGCGCGTGGCAGCCCTCAAAGTGCCGCGACCGCATCATGATGGTGCTCAACCTCGTGCTGATGGGCGTCGCCTCGGTGGCGTACATCGTCGGCTCGTGGTTCGGGCCGGTCTCGCTCTCGGTGCCGGTGGTGATGGTGTCGAAGCTGCTGTTCAACATGGTGCTGATGGGCCTCGTGCTGCGGATGACCTCCTTCTCGAAGGACCAGCAGGTCGGCACGTACTGCATCGCGTGCGCGATTCTGACGCTGCCCGAGGTCGGGCCGATGGACCAGCCGGGCGCCGACGTCCTCGCGCTCATCGTGCAGCCGGTGGCGCTCGCCTGGATCTCCGTGCTGACGCTCGCGACAATCGTCTGCGTCGTCGGCATGGTCGTCCTCGCGCGCCGCTCGAAGCGCGCCGCGAAGCTGGCGGCGACGGCGAAGAAGATGGCGCGCCAAAGCAACTCGCCCGGGCGGCCGTCGGACGCCGAGCCGGACGGCAGCGCGGCGGGCGAGTGCGTCTCGCTGATCGTGTACACGATGGCGCAGGCGCGCGCAATTCGGCGCAACTCGGCGCGATTCGGCGCAAGCCCGCGCAAGTCTGCTCCGCACTTCCCTGACCTCAATATCCGTGTGCACGACGGCGCAATTCGGCGCAATTCTGCGCACGCGACTCATCCACCACGACATCAACCGCAGGTGGTGTCGGCGGTGCTTGGTACGTCGATCTCGAAGATGTTTGCGCGCGTCCAGCACATGCCCGGCGTGCTCTTGACGATGATCGGCCTCTCCGGCCTCTTCGCCGGCGTCAACGTCGTTTCGCTCATCCTGGCGGCGACCGCGGTCAACAAGCGAGACGGCTCGAACAGAGGGAGCGGCGACCGCTCCTCTCTCCGCTCTCCCACGCCTCACTCTCCCGCTCCTCCCTCTGCAGGTCGACCAGGCGCTGTTCGTGCCGGCGACGGTGATGGCGACGCTCGTCTTCAACATGCTCACCGGCATCCTGCTCTGGGAGGACTGGAAGGTCATCCATCAGTGGATCGCGTACGTGATGGTACGCGCCCGCGCGCGCCTCGAATATTCGCCGATGCACCTCGGCCCGGGCGGCGCGGCGCGCGCGCGCAGCGTCCTGCTCCTGCCACGCCACTCCTCCTCATATCCCGCTCCCCTCCGTCTCGACGCCGCAGGTGCACCTGATCATGCTGCTCGGCATCTTCCTCCTCGCACCCACGGATTCGATCACGATCTACAAGAATGAAATGCTGGCCGAAGCGGTCATCGACATGGGCATCGACGAGACTGCGGACCCCGCCGAGCGCGAACCCACGTTCAAAGAGCGGCTGACGCAGCGGCGGCGCTCGTCGGTGATCGGCGCGCACCTGCACATCGGCACGCCACGCTCCGAGCTTGGCACACCGCGCTCCGAGATGGGGACGCCGCGGACGCCGGGAGCGCCGCCGCTGACGACGATCAGCTCGGGCAAGGAGCTCGTCGATCGCAACTCGCGGTGGAACTCGCCGGGCGGCGCCGCCGTCGCGCACGCCGCCGAGCGCCGCAGCCACGCCGCCGGCCTCGGTGCGCACGAGACCCACGACCACGGTACCGTCCGCGAGGACGCCCGCGACCCGCCGCCGCGTGACCCCATCTCACAACTCATTACTGCAGTCGCGAACGCGGCGCACGGCGGCGGCGAGCACCACGGACGGCGGAGGCAGTCGACGGTCGACGCGTGGCGCGACACGTTGACCGCGCACGGGCCGCGCCCGAGCCACCGCCACCTGCCGGTGGAGGAGCACGCCTTGTGACGGGGCGTACGTGAGAATGTGTGCGTGTCGCAGCGAGGAAGTGTGCGGAAAGGAATGGACTACGCTTTAATTTCGTTCACGCTCAAAGAGCTTGCACTTCACAGTGAGGCTACGCACGATCCCGTCCAACGTCGCGCTCCCCAACGCCCCTCCCCTTCCTCCCCTTCCCGCCCACGAGTCGAGTACCTTCAAGACTTACGGGTAGCCGTACTTCAAGACTGACGGGTAGCCGTTGCCGTACATCATCTTCACCTTGCTCGTGTCCCAGTAGAGCGGCTTGTTATAGCCGAACTCGACGTGCCTGCCGTGCTTGACCTTCATGACCTCTGAGCCGGTCTCCCAGAACGTGCCCACCATCGTCGTCACCGAGCTCGTATCCCACGCGAGTTCCGAGTTGAAACGGGCGGCGTGGGCGAACGTGCCGCCCATCGTCGTCACCGAGCTCGTGTCCCAATCGAGCGGGTAGTTGAAGAAGTTGGTGCCGGCGAATGTGTACGCCATGTTCTTCACCTGGCGCGTGTCCCAAACTAGCGGCTTGTTGAAGTTGGAGTATTGGAACGTGCCACGCATCGTCGTCAGCGAGCTCGTGTCCCAATCGAGCGGGTAGTTGAAGTTGGAGTATTGGAACGTGCCTAGCATCGTCTTCACCTGGCTCGTATCCCAAACGAGCGGGTGGTTGAAGTTGGAGTATTGGAACGTGCCACGCATCGTCGTCAGCGAGCTCGTGTCCCAATCGAGCGGGTAGTTGAAGTTGGTGCCGGCGAACGTGTACTCCATGTTCTTCACCTCGCTCGTATCCCAGGCGAGCGGCTGGTTGATCTCCTTGCCCTCGAAGAGCTCAGACAGGTCGTCCACCTGCGACGTGTCCCAGTCCTTGATCGCCCCGTGCTTCGCCTCCGCCGACGCCTTGCCTGCGAACCACTCCTTCACCGCCGCCTTCAGCAGGGCGGACGAGCCGAAGACGCCCTTCGCAGCGGCCGCCTTGGCCGCGCCGCACGCGCAGCACGCCTTTGTCGCGTCGATGCCCTTCATGGCGTACTTGGCGAACGGCCCCCAACCCTTCTTCCAGCCAGAGCCTTCGCCGCCGTCCCTTGTGCAGAACTTCTTGTCCTCGTATGCCGTGCAGCTCTCGTCGTAGGAGTCTTTCCAGCCGGGGTGCGGGTCGGAGCAGAGGGGAGCGGCGGCCGCCTTGGCCTTCGCCGCCGCGTCCGCGGCCGCCTTCGCCTTCGCAGCGTCCGCGGCCGCCGTGGCCTTCGATGCCGACGCCTTCGTCGCGCCTTTCGTCGCGCCGGTCAGCGTGCAGTCGTTCTGGTTTGTCCCCCACGTGCCATCCGGCGGCGGAGCGATGCCGGAGTTGGACATCCTGCACACGGCGCCGCCGTTGCCGGCGCGCTCGTAGCACCAGTACGCACTCCCAGTGTCGTACTTCTCGAGGATTGGGTGCGAGGACGGGCACGGGTTTTCGTACCCGCTCTTCTTCGTCGCGCCCTTTGTCGACTTCTTGGACAGCGCGACGCAGTCCTTGTGGTCGTACTGCTTCTTGCACAGCGCGACGCAGGTGTGATGGCCGTACTGCTTCTGATCGGCCGGGCAGTCCGGGTGGTCGTTAGCGAACCCGCGTTGGCAGCAGCCGCCTCCTTGGCCGCAAGCCGCGCACGGTCCGCTACCGTTGCAGCCGCCCCAGCAGTTCCAGCAGCTGCCGTCGGCGTTAACCTTGCTACAGGCAATGCCGCCGGAGCTGCCGGCGAGGCCGGCGTTGGGCGACGCCGAAGCGTCGATCAGGCTCGCCGACGCCGTGGCGCCGGCCTGGGTTGCGTCGTGCGTCTCGGGCGACGCCGCAGCGCCCGCCTCGCTCTTTGCGGTGAGAGTCTCCGGCGGCGCCACGGGGTCGGTCGTGTTTGCGCCGGTGGCGCCGCCGTGCGTCGGGCCGTCGGCGACAAGGTCGTGGGCGCGGTCCGCGGGCGGCGGCGTCATCGCCAGCACGTTGCCCTTGATGGGGGCGGGCACCGCCGCGCCCAGCGCGCACAGCGCGCAAAGGAGCGACGCACGCATCGTGGCACGCGCGGAGTAGCTGCCTAATCGGGAGCTCTGCGCGAGTTACATGTGTTAGTTAGCAACGCCTTGTTTTCTTTTTTCTGACTCGCCCTGACCCTTCCACCCTCACTTCTTCGCCTTTTCTTCGGCGGGCCGCCCCTTCTCGCCGCTCGGCCCCGCCTCCGCCTCCTTCGCCGGCGCCGGTCAACGCGGGCAGCCGCTTCACCACGTCGGAGTCGCCGCCGGCACCCAGAGGAGGCCAGTCAGCATGAGAACTGACACAGTTGTCGCCGACTTGCGTTGTGCCGCGCGCAACTTCAAATCGCTCGCCGCCTGCGCGCCGCCACCGCCGCCGCTGCCATCGCCCGACGCGAACGACGGGATGCATGCAGCCGGGATCTCGTTCACAGCACGCCGTTCACACCTCAGGCTCGGCTCGCGGCAGTGGGAGTTGTCGGCGTTGCGCGTCGTGCGATCGGGGTTCGAGCACCGACGCACCGGTGCGATCCGTTCGTCAACAACCCCATGTCCGACGTCCACAACTGGCTCGCCGCCACGTCGGGCAAGAAGACCGACACGAAGAAGAAAGCGTCGCTCGACTACTCCAAGTTTGACAGCATCCTCGACTCCGACGACGAGGCCGACGCGGGCGCCGACGCGGTGCGCCAAGCGCAGGCGGCACTGCCGCCGCAACTGCGTCAAAACCTAGCGATGGCGCAGGCGGCGGCGGCAACGGGCGACCGCCGCGCCGCGCAGGAGGCGTCGGCGCGCCTCGCCGCCGAGATGCAGTCCGCGCCGCCCGAGTTCCAGGAGGCGATGCAGATGGCGAAGGCGGCGCGCGCGCCGGCGGCGCCGTCCTCGTCGCCGAAGAAGGCCAAGTCGAAGAAGAAGAAGAAGGCGGCGACCGCCGCCGCCGCTGCGCGCGCGGCGGCGCCCGACGAGCTTGCTCTCGGCGCGAAGCTCGAGGCGCAGCTCGCGAACCTCGAGCAGATGCAGGCGACGCTCGCCGCGGCGGCCGACGACCCGGAGGCGCTCGCGAGGCTGATGGCGTCGGCCGGAATCTCCGAGGCCGAGATGGCGGCCGTCGACGGCGACGACGCCGCGATGCACGCACTCGCCGAACAGATGATGGCGCGGACGGTCGGCGACGCCGGCGCCGGCGTCGAGACCTCGATGAGCGAGGTGGAGTCGCTCGTCCGAGAGGTCGAGTCGCTGCAGAAGACGCAGGTGGAGGTGCTGCACGAGGACGGCCCGTCGTCGTCGTCGTCGTCGTCGTCGTCGTCGGGCCGTCCGTCGGTCGGCGTCGAGGAGATGGCGGCGAAGCTGGCGGAGCAGAAACGGCGGATGGACGCTGTGTCGAGGGAGGTGGAGACGCAGAGGGAGGCGGCGGCGGCGGCGGAGGCGCAGGTGGCGGCGGCGGCGGCGGCGCTGAAGGAGGCGGAGGCGAAGAAGGAGGAGCAGGGGCGCCGCGTCGACGCGAGCCTCGAGGGCGCGAAGGCGGAGGTGGCGGGCCAGCTGTCTGCGCACCGAGAGGCACTCCACGCTCTGGAGGGTCAGGTCGCGACGATGAAGGAGCGAGGCAACACGGCGATGCGCGCGGGCGACCGCACGGCAGCCCTCGGCTTCTACTCCGAAGCGATTCGGATTGCCAGCCCCGCCTCCGACGGCGGCGGCGGCGGCGGCGGGTTGACGCTCTTCGGGCCGGACGGCGCTCCGAGCGGCGACAGCGCGGCGGCGGTTGCGATCTCACCCGCCGAGGTCGCGAAGCTGCACGCCAACCGGTGCGCGTGCTTCTTGGCTCTGGAGGAGCCGAAGCGCGCCCTCGCCGACGCCGACGCCGCCGCCGCGCTCGCGCCCGAGTGGGCCAAAGCGCAGTACCGCCTCGGCTGCGTGCGCGAGACACTCGGTGATGCGGCGGGTGCGCTCGCGGCGCTTCGTGAGGCCGCGAGGCTCGAGCCGACCTCCGAAGAAATCGCAGCGCGGGTGGCGCGCGCGGAGGAGGCGGCGGCGGCAGCGAAGCCGAGCGGCGGCGAGGCGCCGCCGCCGCCGCAGGCGAAGAGCACGGCGGCAGCGGCGGAGGCAGAGGAGGACCTCGCCGCGGCGTTCGCCGAGGCGATGCCTACGGAGGTACTCAAGGAGAAAGCAGACGAGCTCTTCGCCGCCGGCGACGTCGAGGCGGCGGCGCGCAAGTATTCGGTGCTCCTCGAGCGGCAGCCGCACTGGCCGCAGGTGCTCGCGAATCGGGCGGCGTGCGCGCTCAAGCTTGGCGACTTCAAGAGTTGCGCCTGCGACTGCGACGCCGCGTTAGCCGAGGGCGCCGCCGACGGCGGCTCCGCCGACGACGCGCTGCCGCCACGCCTGCAAATGAAGGTGCGGATGAGGAGGGCGGAGGCGCGGCGGCGGCTCGGCGCGGCGGCGGCGGCGGCGGACGACCTGCGTGTGGCTCTGCAGCTCGCACGGAGGGACACCGGCCCGGCGACGGTGCAGGCCATCGAGCGGCAGCTCGCCGAGGCGGAGGCCGCCGAGTGAGAATAAAAATTCCAAAATTTTAAGACCGGACCGCTCGCTCTCACTCACCACTCAGTCGGCCTTCCCGGGCGCGCGCACGCGATGCAGCAGCTGCTGCAGCGCCGCCACCGCCCGCCCGAGCATCTCCTTCCTCTTGACGTCCGCCGCAAACCCGCCGGGCCCACTGCCACCGCCAACCTGCACCGGCGGCGGCGGCGGCGCGGCGGCGGGGGCGGTGGCGTTCTCCGCCGCTTCCTCGGCGGCGAGGGCGGCGCGGAGGCGGCGGTGGAGACCTTCCAACTCCTGCACGACGCTCGCGCCGGCCTCGCCGCCCGGAATGATCACTGGCGCCCCACCACCGCCGCCACCGCCGCTGCCGCCGCCAAGGAGGGAAATGAGCTCCAGGGTGTGGCGGAGGCCCTCGGTGCTCTCGTCTCGCACGCACGCCTGAACGGCCACCAGCGCTTCCGCCCGCAGCTCGGCGGCGCGCGCGGCGGCGGCGGCGGCGGCCTTTGGCGCCGACGACGACGCCGAGTTGGCCGGGGCGGACGCGAGGAGGAGGAGCCAACAAACCGCCTGGGCCTTCCGTTCGCGAAGGTGGGACGACGCGCGGATGGCATCCGGCAGGCGCGGCACCTGCTGCACCCACGCCAGAATCTCGGCGTAGCGGCTGCACGCGCCGAGCAGCCAGCGCCACACACCGCCGAGTAGCACGGCGGCGGCGGCGGCGCCATCGTCGCCGGCGAGCACTAGCTGCAGCATCGCCTGCGTGGCGCCGCACCCGAGGAGCCCGCGCGGCACCTCGCGCCGCCGCGCGGCCGGCGGCGGCGGGTCGGCCACGTACCACTCGAGGAGCATCAGCGCGACGCGAAGGGCGTCGCGGGCGGCGCTCCCCGCCTCGGGCGGCCCGCGCGCCTGGCCGAGCGTCTCGAAGAGCGAAGGCACTTCGGCGCGAATCGCCGCATCGATCGCCTCCCAACAGCCCGCCGCCGCCGCCGCCGCCGACGCCGTCGCGCCGCCGCTGCCGCCGCCGCCGCCGAGCGAGGCGAGGAAGAGCGGGCGGCGGTGCGGCGGCATCTCGGCGAGCGTCGGGCCGAGCTCGGCGGCGCAGATCGTCGGATCGAAGACGAACCGATCGCGGAGGAGGCGTGCGAGCGAGCCGTCGGGCACCGGCGGCTGGCCGCGCGCCTCCCGGCCACCGCCGGCGTGCGCGAGCGCGCGCCGCAGGGTGTCGCCGAGGCCGAGGCGCGCCCACGCGCCCGGCGCGAGCGCCACGAGCGGCTCGTGCGAGAGCGACGCGATCAGATGCTTGAGCCGTTCGAAGGCCTCTGCATCGTCAATCGGCTTCGCCGCCGCCGCCGCCGCCGCCGCGCCGAGCGGTGGCGCCTCGTACGGCGGCGCCGCGGACGCGTAGTCGTCGTACGCGTCGTCGCCGTCGGGCTCGGCCGCCCACACCTCCTCCGCGGCGACGGCGTCGGCCGAAGCGTCGGCGGCGGCCGGCGGCTCGTCGGCGGGCGGCGGCGCGTCGGCGGGCGTCGGCGGCGGCGGGCGGACGTAGGCCGGCAGTTCGTCGCGCAGCGTCGGATCGGAGAGGTAGAGGAGCGCGGTCGCGCGCTGCACGCAGAGCGCGTACACGGCGGCGTACTGCGACGGCGCCGCCGGCGCGTCGACGAGGCCCGGCACGTCGCCGCCGTCGCCCGTCGACAGCGCGCTGCCCGCGCCGTACGCGAGGCCCTGCAGCACGCGCGGCGTGAGCGGGAAGTCGGTCTTGGCTGTGTCGGACGATGTGTTGATGGCCACCTCGAGGGCCTCGCGAAGCGCCGCGAGGCGGTTGCTGCCGAGCTGCGGGTAGTCCGAGCTCAGGAGCGCCCACGTCGCCGCCGGCGAGGTGAAGTCGGTCTCGGAGAGGCGGCGCGCAATTGCGTCGATGTCCTTGCCGGATGTGGGCGAGCGTGGCATGGTTGTCATCGCGGCGCGCACGATTTCGGCCAGATGGCGTGGCAGCGCGATCTCGAGTCGCGAGGTTGCGGCGCTTCACGCCACAGAATTTGCATGGGTCGCCGCAGCGCGTCGCCGGCGCGCCGCGCCACGCCGGCACCCGTGGCGTACGACCCCGCCGTCCACACCGACGCTCCACAGAGCGTCGCCGATGCATTTTTCGACGATCCGTTCGTCCGCACCTTATTCCCAGATGACGCCGATTACCACAAACACAGCCCGTCGCTGAACTGGATGATGCTCTGGTCGCTTGGCGCCTCGTACAATATGACCGAAGTCTGCTGCGACGCCAACGGCGCGGTGCTCTCCACCGCGTGCTGGGAGCCGTGTCATATGAGCGTTGGCGCAATTTTTCGCTGTCTCTACATGTTCGCCTGGCTGCTCGGGTCGCTTGGAATTCGCAAGACGGCGTTGTTTGGCGCCGTCCTCTTCAAGCTCGAGGCAAAGCGCCACAAACACGCGCCGACCGCGCACCATCTCCAGCTGCTCGGGACGTCGCCCGACCACCAGAGCAAGGGCCTGGGCGCGACGGCGATGATGGCCGGCATCCGTCGCGCTACGGCGCTGGGCGTGCCGTGCTATCTCGAGAGCTCCAACCCGAAGAACGTGCCCTTCTACAAGCGCCACGGCTTCAAAATCGTCGAGGAGTACTACCACTGGGAGGCGGAGGGCGCCGTCAACGGCGACGGCGAACTCGTCAGGGGACGCGGGCCCGTCGCCACCCTCATGCTCCGTCCACTCGGCACGCGCTGAGGCGCGTCGACCGTGCGCGGCGCAATTTCGTTCCGTGAATCTAGAAACTAAACTTGATCTCGCTAGTTGGACCCGATGCGACTGTGCTTCTTCGACCCGTCGCCGCCCACGTCGACGACGCCGTTGGTGATCTTGAGCCCGCCGCCCTTGGCAAGGTGGGCGTTCAGCTCCTCCTTGCCCATGCGGGTGCCGTCCGACGCGAGGAGCTTCGCCTCCTCCGCCTTGCTCATGCGGCTGCCGTCGCCCCGCACATACGAGCTCCCGCCGGAGACGAAGCTGCCCGACGCCCGCTCGGCGTCGCCGACTTTTGCCACGGCGGAGCGCAGATCGGACTGCAGCTTCGCGGTGTGCTCGTTCATCTGCTTGACCTCCTCGTCCTCCCTCGCGAGCTGCTCGCGCAGCCGCTCGACCGCCGCCGTCTTCCCCTTCACCCTTGCCTTGTGCGACTCGAGAGTCTTCTTCGCCGCCGCCTTCTCGCGCCGCGCCGCCGCTATCTTCTCGATGGCGGGCGACATCCCAATCTTCTTCGCCTCCGCCGTGGTCAGCGTCTGGCCGTTTTTGAGGTCCTTCTTCTGCTGCTTCAACAGCGCGGCCTCCTTCTCGAGCGCGGCCTTCTGTTTGAGGAGCGCCTCCTTCTCCTTTAGCAGGGCGGCAATCTTCTGCTCCTCGGTGACGCCCTCGAGATCGAGCAGCCGTTGCATCTCGCGCTGCTGCGCCTCCCCCGTCACCCCCTTGCCCGACACCTCCTCGAAGGCAGCCTGTCGGGCTTGCCCGTCGACGCGGCCCGGCTGCCCGATGGGAAAGGGCACGTCGCGCTCGAGGATCTCGCCCCATCGGCTGTCCGTCCGCGGCTGCGCGCCGGGCATCTGCGGCGGCGGCGATGGCGGCGACGACCGCAGCCCCTGCGAAGGGGCCGACGCTGGCGTCGTCGCGGACATCGCAGGCTCTGACGCCGCCATGGGCGGCGGCGTCGGCGGCGGCCCGTCGTCGTCGGTCTCCACCGGCGGCGCCACACCACCACCCATCGAGATCGCGCCGCCCAGCGGCACCGCGCCACCGTGGCGGCCGGCGTCGTCCCAGTCGCCGCCGCCGACGGACGCCGCCGCGCCTCGCACTTCATACTCGTCCCATTGATAATCTTCCAGCTCTTCGTCCTCCTCAAGCTCGCCGTAAACCAGCGGAGGCACCGCATCTTCTTCGTCTGCCGCCGCCGACGTGGCCGTGGGTGCCTCCGGCGCCGCCTCCGCCGAGTCTCCCAGCATCGACGCCAGCCGGGCGTGGAGGCGCCCGATCCAGTTCGAGTTCGAGTTCGTATGCGCATCGGGCTCGCGCAGCGCGCGCTCCGCCCCCTTGGCGAGCTGGGTCGCTGCCTCCTTCTGTATCGGGTCCTCCATCGCCTGTACGATGAGGTCGACTTCGGTGTCGCCGACGCCGCCGCTGCTCGCGAGCAGGTCGGCGACGGCGGCCTCGTCGGCGAGATCGACCGCCTCGGAGCTTCCCGTCTTCGCATTCCACATGTTGAGCCTCTTCATCGCCTCGCCGCTCGGGTTCCTGACCTTGACCTGCATCTGCGGCGCGTCGGCCTTGTTGTCGTTGAGCCTCTGCAGCTGCTCGTTCGCCGCCGCGACGGCCGCTTCATCCTTCTGCCAGATGCCGTTGCGGGCGGCGCCGGCGGCGGCGGCGCCACCGGCGGCCACGGCCTCTTTCCGTCGATTGAGGCGGTCCTTCCACCCTTCGTCTCCTTTCTGTCGCTGCGGCTGCTGCTTCTGCGTCTTGATCGGCTGACCGTACAGCTCCTTCGTCGCGGCGAACGGCGCGAACGCGCTCGCGTGCGCCTTGTCGAGTGGGAGCCGTGGGTCGAGCGCCGGCGGAGCGTACGTGTCTCGGACGCTCTCGTCGACAAGAGCCTCGGGCGCCCTTTTGCCGGCGGCGAGCCAGCGGCCGCCCACCACGGGCGCGAGGTCGTGCATGTGCGACTGCCAGCGCGCGCGGTGGTTCGCCGCATCCTCGCGCGCGTTTGGAGTCTCGTGCGAGAGCGGCGGCGTCGTCGCGAGCCGCGTGTTGTCCTTCCGCGATAGCGACAGCAAAAGCTCGTGGACGCTCACCTTTGGTTGATCGCCGGCCTTGCCGCGCATGCCGTACGTGATCCGTAGGTACTCCTGCCGCAGCGACGCGCGCCGCACGAGGAAGACGAGCTCAGGGTCGACGATTCCGCCGGCGAGCTCCGCGTCCAGGGGGAAGCCGCGCGCGCGGTGGAGGACGTCGTTTTCGGCGAAGCGCGACGCGGGGACGATGACGACATCCACGCCTTGGAGCATGTCGCCGGCTCTCGACATCGAGAAGAGCCTCCTCTTCTTCTCGATTTCCTGCTCCGATAGCGTCCCTGTCAGCGTGAGGGCCGAGCCGTCGTCGGACGACCCCATGATGGAGAGGTCGCCGTCGCCGGAGAGATGCTCGAGCAGGGACGTGAGCGTCTTCGCCTCCATTGAAAAGTGCGACGAGTGGACGTGCAGCCACTCGCCGGGGTCGAGCCCGGGCACGTGGTCGGACGCCGACTTCCCCGTCCACCCAAACGTCGCGTCCGTCCCGCTCTCCTCCAGCTCGAGCTTCTCCCAGGTGCCCGCGCCGGGCATCGGCGGCAGGCACGCGCCGCGCGCCTCGCACGAGTCGTCGGCTCGCAACGCCACGATCCGGTTCTTCTCCGCCTCCCTTTGCTCTGGCGTGAAGCCGTGCTGCTGGGCGGCCGCCCGCTCCGCCTCCTGCAGCACCTTGTCCTTCGACTTGAGGACGAAATCGTCCGCAAAATGGTCGTCGAGGATGGACGGGTCGTCGGCGCCGAGCTCGGCGTCCTCACGGCGACGTGCCGCATCTTCGGAGAAGCGAGGACTGCGGACGATGAGGCTCGCGAATGTGTGGACGACGGGGCCGATCCGATCCCGTTTGTCCTTTGTCGCGGAGGCCGGCGTCGGCGCGAGGCAGCAGTCGCGGATGTTCTCGGCCGCCTCCCTCGCGTCTCCCTCGCGCGTGGTATCCCAGAAGTCGCCATCGGAGACTTCCTTGAGCGCATCGTAGATATCTTCCAACGTCGGACGGACGCCGAAGCCGTAGCTAAGCGGTGGCGGGCTCGCGCCCGTCCCCGGCTCCGCGAGGTGCGAGCGGACGCCGCCCGTGTGCGCCACCCACACGTCCTCACCGGCGTCAATGTAGTCCTCATCGGCGGTGGCGTTGTACCGAATCGTGCCGATGTTGACGCCGTTGTCGGCAAAGTCCTCCATCGCCATGAAGGTGGTCGAGACGACCGGCGTGCCAACGAGCTGCGCTTCGATGATGGGAAGCGCCCAGCCGTCAGCGAGCATCGGGTGCAGCAGCACGTCGGACGCCGCCAGGATCTCGCCCTGATGGCTCTCGGCCATGTTCGTAAAGTCGAAGCGGTAGGAACCGTTGCGAAGCCCGACGTACTCCACCAGCTCCGTGAACTGCTTGATCAGTGCATCGTCGACGGCCTTGCGCAGGTAGGTCTCGCCGCTGCCGTCGCTCGCGTGCTCGCGCGCCCACTTGAATTGTGCGGCGGGCGCGTGCACGAAGAGAAACGCGTTCTCGCGCACGTCTCGCAACTTGCGGAAGGCCAGCAGCGCGTTTTCCAACCCCTTGCGCGCGATGTCCTCTGTGGCCTCGTGGCGGCCGAGCAGCAGGAGGACGACGAAGTTTTCGTCGCCGTCCCAGCCGACCGCCTTGCCGCTGGCGTCCTGGACGAGCTTCGGCGGGAAGAGCTGGCGCTGCACGCGCATCCTCCGCTTGACGCCCCGCCAGCACTTTTCGTTGCAGTCTCTGCCCAGCAGCTTCCGCGATCGCACATCGGGCACCATCGCCGGCCCTTCCCACACGTTCGGATCCTTGATGCCTTCGGCCTCGAGCGCCTCTTCCACCACCTCGGAGCCCGAGTACGACGACGACACGACGTGCGTGAAGCGCGCGAGCGTGCGGCGCGACGCCGGGCTGAGCGTGCGCGTCGCCGTCAGGTGCCAGGCGATCGTCGTGCACGCCGGCGCCGCGTCGGCGGTGCGCGCGACGAGCACGTCGACGTCGAAGAGCAGCACGACGACGTCGATCTGCTTGCGGCGCACGACTCGGTTGACCGTCGTGAAGTGGACGCGCTGGTCCATGTTGCGCGGCAGCCCGTGGTACTCGAGCTCCAGCAAGATCTTCTCGAGGTACGGCGAGCCGTAGCCCGGCTCGAGCTTCACGCCAATGTGCGCGGCGAGCGCGGCCGCCGTGTAGTTGCGCGGCGAGAGGTTGTGCTCGATCGGCACCCAGATCACCTTCTGGCCCAGCATCGTCAGCCCGCCCGCGAGGTACGCCGCCTGCTTCTCCCACGGCCCGCCGATCGAGCCGCGCACGAACGGCACCGTCGGCGTGAGCAGCGCGACGCGGCGGTGTTTTACCGGCTTGTCGAAGTCGGCAACCGACGAAACGGCGCAGAGCACGGCGGGCAGCAGCACCGCGTCGAGTGGCATCGTGGAGGTCTTTGCGCTCAGACGGAGCGGCGCGTCTCAGGCGCTCGCCTCGTGCAAAGCGGCCCCGCAAGTTAGAAAAAAGGTGAGGACTCCGTTCAGCCCGAATTTATTAGCCGATCGGCGCCCCCGTGCTCCACCTCTCCGGCGCCCGCCGCTCCCGCTGCTCGCGGCCCCGCTGCTCGCGGCCCCGCTGCTGGCGCTCGGGCGGCGGCGGGCGGGCGCCCGGCACCCACGCCGCCTTCCGCCGAAAGTTGGCGACGTAGGTCACCTCCTCGGCGACCATCAGCGCGGGCCGCGGCGGCAGCGCGCCGTCGGCGGC
>JACLAC010011198.1_pt1 | contig 15375 bp, 9 predicted proteins | sample 8027881 | NCBI WGS metagenome assembly JACLAC01 (sample SAMN15725517, study PRJNA655200) | protist metagenome | isolation source: fluorescence activated cell sorting (FACS) single amplified genomes of... | place: Spain: Blaines Bay Microbial Observatory, Mediterranean Sea | collected 2016-01-19
ACGACCAGAGTCTTTCACTTCATCGGGGACTGATTGAGGATGACCCGCCTTATGTGCCTTCGTTTTTTATGAGCGGGCAACAACTTGCTGATCTTGAGCGGACAGTCGAAGCGGTGGAGATTCTTAAGCAGGGAATCGAGCAAGCGGGCTTGCAGGGTAACGACCACGCAAAGGCGGAGATGATTTCGTTTCTGCAGTCGCTCGAATGACCAACAGAATCTTCGCCAGCGATGTCGTTTTTTCCTGACCCTAGACTTGGTGAAGACGCTCAAAGCTTTTGAACAGCTATTCCACAATTCTGGCTGAAGACAAAAGGAAGCCGTACAAATTCCATGATCCTAAAACTTGCCCTCTGTGTAAAATTTTGATGTTAAGAACTGAGGGTTTTGCTGATAAACCATGGCTTGGATGGTAAGAATGAGCTCGCCTTTTTATCCTGAGACTCCATTGTAGTGCTACTTGTCTGGTGGGAAGTGAGTTTGACATTCAATCATTGACACTGGTCGCTTCTTGCTCAACACTTTAACCTTGCCATCTTGCCTATTTGACCGAATTGCAGCTTGGTACGGTGTGAGCGTGCGAGGATCGATGTACGCCTGCAAAGAGGAGCAACTCTGGTTCGTTTTCAAAGATGAGCAGCTGAATTATTGCATCGCTTAGAATTTTTATTTAGATGATCATGACAGTGGTAAACCCCGAATTTAGCGAGTCATCCCCGGATGAATTGTTGAGCACCGTTTCGCCGATTTCGGGTCGCCGAATCGCGTTCGTCGGTAAATTGGGAAGCATGAATCGCCGCGAAGCGCGGGAGCTGGTTCGACGACATCAAGGGCTGATGGTGGAGCGAATTGATTCTTCGGTTGACTTGGTAGTTATTGGTGCAGATGTTTTGCCCTTGGGAGATCAAGCCGAGTTGCTCGATGATTGGGTAATTGAGGCGAGTGCAAAAGGTCAGGTCAGTGTTATCAATGAAACGCAGTTCTGGCAGGAATTGGGGATTGTGGAGCCAGAACTAGATATCGGACGTTTTTATACTCCGGCGATGCTCGCAGGATTACTGAACTTGCCGTTGTCGACTATTCGTCGGTGGCACCGTCGGGGGCTGATTACTCCGACGCGACAGGTTAATAAATTAGCTTACTTCGATTTTCAAGAAGTCGCATCAGCGCGGCGAATCGCACGTTTGATCGCCTCCGGCGCAACTGCTCAGGCAATTGAGACGAAGCTTTCCCGTTTAGCCGGACTTTACCCCAATCTTCAACGGCCGTTGTGCCAACTTTCAGTAATTGTCGAAGGACGCCATCTCTTGTTGAGGCAAGGGGGAGGGCTGATTGAACCAGGTGGCCAAATGCGAATTGATTTTGATTCGCTGAGCCCTCATGGTTCAATTGACGATCAAGAGGTTTCGTACCCGATCAAAGAGCCGACTGCTCCCGTTCCTTTGGACGAGTTGGCTACGCCCGATCAGTTTCTCCGGGCTGCGATTGATTTTGAAGATGAAGAAGATGCCGAAGGAGCGATCGAGGTATACCGGGCGATGTCTCTTGCGTTTGGCCCATCCTCGGATTCATCTTTTCGACTGGCTGAATTGCTTTACCAGCAAGGTGATTTAGCGGGAGCTCGAGAGCGTTATTTTATGACAATCGAGTTAGACGAGTCATTCGTAGAAGCGAGGGCAAGTTTGGGTTGTGTGCTTGTCGAGTTGGGTGACCAAGTAATGGCACTTGCGACTTTTTACGGAGCACTCTCGCATCATGCAGATTATCCAGACGTCCATTTTTACCTGGCGAGGTTACTGGATGAAATGGATCGAGCCCATGAAGCCGAGCCGCACTGGCAGACTTTTCTAGATCTTGCTCCTAAAAGCCCGTGGGCTGAAGAGGCGCGTCAGCGTCTAGACTCCGACAACTAGGGCGTGTGGTTTCTGTCTTGAGCCGCAAAAACGCGAGAGATGGCTTAGACTTCGCTTCGTGGAAGGTACTTCGAAACCTATGACTTTAACGATTAGCTAACCATTAACCAATGTTACGTTCTTACCGTTCGTTCTGGTATTTCTTGTTAGCTTTGCAGATTCTTCCGATTGTAATAACAGGCAGCCGTTGTAGTCATACTGCGCAGTTGCTAATCAGCTCAGACAATCTTTTGGGTCGCATCGTTTCATGGCTTTACCAATCAATCATGTTCTCGCGAGGGTCGGTATTGCCAGTTGGGCCAGTTGGTTGTTAATTGGGTCTGCAACGTTTACCTATGGTCAAAAGTCCTACCCAACTACGAGTTATCGCGGCCAAACGTTGCTTGAGAAGCGACAAGTTTATGATGTGGGAAGCGAGTTGTATTCCGAGTCCGACGTTGATTTTCAGGCAATGTCGCCTAACCGATGGAGCATGCCACCTCTGGGGGCTCGTCCGGAAGTTGATCGTGAATCGGGTTATTTCAAATCGACAACGACCGCAAACCAAAATGAGAAACTAGAACGATCAACTAATTTGTCTTCGCCGTCTGGCAACGGCAACCGCATGCCGACCCCCAGTCCAGCGAAGAATTCTTATTGGGCACAAGCTGGAATCGATTTTCCGTTGGGACTGGAGGGGCGGATTCCAACGGAACGTCGAGCGGAACCTAAACCTAAATTGACCAATGGATATCCTCTGCCAATTTCTGCTATGCCGATTTCTGTAAAGCAGGAAGTCTCGGAAGACTCTGATAGTTTGTCCTCGAATTCACCAATGCTTGCCGCACCGGCGTCGGGTCGATTAAAAGAACGTTTGCAGAATAGAAACGGGCAGGGGAGAGTCCTCGAGGTTGAGACGAGTGAGGCAGGTGGAGGTTATTGGGATTCTTTTGCGAGCGGTGAATCTTCATTGGACCGAGGGTTTCGACGTTCAGAGATCACAAAGCGTGGACCTGTGGAATATCCGCCATTGGCAGGCTACCGAGGCTCGGGTTACGAATGTGATACGGGGAAATCTAATACGCCCACGTTAGAAGAAATTTTCCGGACGGGGCGCTATTTTGGTTCTGCGAATCTTTCATTTCTTAAACCGGTTTTGCAGGGGGATATCGCATTGGATGCCTCGGGTTCGGCTGGTCAATTTCAGGATAATTTCGAATATGATTATAGCTCGGCCAGTCAATTCAGATTTGGCTTTGAGTCCCAGGCAGGGCCGGGTGCCAGAGTTAGTTATTGGGAATTTGATGGGGCATCTGATACCTCTAATTGGACATCTGCAGATGCGAGTTTAGGAGAAACGATTGTTGATCTCGGTGGAGTCCTCGGCGGCAGACAGTTTTCAGCTGTGGGGCTGAATGATACCGTTACGGTCGCAGACGCTCTCGATGTTCAGAGTATTGAGGCTAGCTTTTTTAAAGATATAAAATTCAAGGTCTCGCGAATGGGGGGGCGTTTCGGATTCCAGTGGGTCGAAGTGAAACGTCAGACCAACGCGTTTCTTACTGATGTTTCGGGCAGTACCGTCAGCTGGGAGGGAGAAGACCGGTTTCAAGGTGTGGGGCCGACGTTTGGATTTGATTACTTCCGCCCAATCGGTCACACAAAGATTGAATTTCTTGCCACCGGTGATTTTGGCTTGATTTTCGGACATAGGGACAAAGTCGTTAAAGACACGTCAGGGTTTGTTTTCCAAAACATAGGCGATGACGAATTTTTAACTAATTTAAATCTGTTCATGGGTGCTCAGTACGTAATTTCTCGTGGTGGAAATCGATCTTTCTATCTTCGGACTGGTCTTGATTATCAGGCCTGGCTTGGAATGAATCATACGACAGCTTCCAATTCCAATCTTGGCTTACGTGGTTTTTCGTTGACGTTTGGCTATAATCGTTAAAAGTCACCGCAAATTCTGGACGCGAGTGTTTTCTTAAGATCTTATGATCATTTGTTTTCTGCGAACGCCTTATGTGATCTCCACCGGACGATTTCAGCATGACTGTAGCCGTATTCATTACCAGTGAGTCTGATGCCTCATGCCTCATCCCGTGGGGGGTTCACTTTGCGTCGGTAGATCACACCGATTTGCTGATTGTTTGTCCAAAGAAATCAAAGGGCAAGCGAGCGTGGGAAAAATTAGAAGTTTCAGAAAAAGAGGGGCACTCGCTCTATCAATCGGTATTCGCCGAGCTGGAAAAAATGGACCCGCGTCGTGTGGTTATGAAGGAAGCTATTGCTGACGGTGAAGAGTCGACCGATATGGATCGGGTTGCAATCGAAACGCGCGAACTGGTCGCTACTGCGCCCGAGGATGCTTTTGTCGAGGAAATTGGTAACCTCGATGTGCGTCTAGTCTTGTTGCCCGCATTCACTCCCGTAAAAGGTTCGAATGAGACTGATATGCGGTGGCACCAAAAGGTTTTTCGGGCGGCTCCCTGCCAGGTTGCGGTAGTCAAAGGGGAGGTTCCGGCAGGGGAGGGAACCAGTCAAATACTTGTCGCAAGTGAGGGGGAAACCGATTCCGACCAGAGGTTGGCGATAGCGAGAAGTTTACAACTTGCAAAGGCGCTCGAAACCGAGAAGGTGGGGTTGTTGTATGTTCGGCCAGACGATGACGAGGTTGCTGCCGAAATTGCTGAAAGGCATCTCAGTCAACTAGCGAAAACAAAACACGACAAGTCGGCAGAAATTGTACCACGATCGATTCTTGCTGATTCGTTGTGTGACGGGATTCGACAAATTCCTGACTTGGGTTTTGATGTTTTGCTGGTCGGGACGCGGAAAGAGAAAGTCATCCGGTCGTTGTTTTTAGATTTGGATCTTGGTCCCCAGGAGGTTGCTCCGTCCATTGTAGCGGTGCGAGCAGCCGTGCCCCTGACCGTGCGTGTTTGGGGAGGTGTGACCTTATGGGTTCGAAGCAAGGTTCCTCAAATTGATCGCGAACGGCGGGTGAAGCTGGTTGACGACTTACAGTTGAACTCTCAATTTAATTTCGATTTTGGCGCGTTGATTTCTCTTTCTACGCTCATTGCCGCTCTCGGTTTGGTAAGGGATTCAGGCGCTGTGGTCATTGGCGCCATGTTGGTTGCTCCACTAATGACGCCGCTTGTCGCAATGGGATTTGCGTTAGTCCAAGGGAATTTAAAACTCATTCGATCGGCATTGAGATCAGTTTCATGGGGCTTCGCTATTGCATTGTTAATCGGCGCTTCGATCGGCCTGATGTTGCGATTGTTCGCGCCCGGGCTTGAGATCAGTGAACAGATGGCAGATCGGGGCTCGCCAAATTTTCTTGATCTGGTGGTGGCTTTGGCAAGTGGAGTTGCTGCGGCGTACGCGATGGGGCGACCAAATTTGGTTTCGGCGTTACCTGGAGTTGCGATTGCCGCGGCGTTGGTACCACCAATCGCGACATCCGGGTTGGCGTTAACGATGGGAGATTTAACTCTTGCTGGTGGCGCTTCCCTTTTGTTTTTTACTAACATTGTCGCGATCGTTTTGGGAACCGCGATAACTTTTTGGTGTGTAGGTATCAGCACCCGAATCAGTGAAGGGCGTCCTGCCCAGATATGGCCACGGTATTGGTTGATTGGGTTCGTGGTATTGTCGATCTTGTTGACGTTGGAAATGTGGAATTTTAATCATTTGGACAACCCGTAATTAGGCGGGGGGAATTTGTGATAAGGCAATGTGTAGGAGTTGGGTTTTTTTACATTAACCTTTACTTTATGCGTGGTTTTTAGGGTTTTTCCAGCGATTTCTCGACGGTGCTGGAATTCTCCCAAAAATAGTCTGAATGCGGGGGAACGATTCGACAATGGAAAGACAAAACACTAGAATTCGAAGAGCCGAAATAGCGTTCTTGGGAATGGTCAAACGATTCGAGTTCGCTGGCTTCGGGACATGGCAGAGACACAGAAACAGGGTCGGTCATCTGCTTGCACAGGATGTGATTCAAAATAACTTATTTGGCTGCGACAACCTAAGCAGTCTCAGTGTTCCAGGAGAATAAAATGTCTTTCCATTTGATTTTACGATCGCCGATATGCTCACTCGCGTGTGCTGCTCTTTTGGCTCTGGGCGCGTTACAGGAAGCGAATGCTCAAGGCAAATTTGCTAACGGTGGTGGTCAGATGAAACAAGGAAAGCCGGACGGAGACCGAGATGGTGGTTCGGATGGGTTTACCGGTGGAACGACGGGCAAAGCTAGATATGTCAATCTGCTCGATTCACGAGACTTGAGCCAGTTTCGGGGATATAAGTCTGAACAAATCGGTGAAGGCTGGTCGTTGGATGGGCGCGATCTATATTTCGATGGGTCTGGTGGCGGTGATCTGATCACGCGGCAAACTTATGGTGATTTTGATTTGCAAGTAGAGTGGAAAGTGGCCGTTGGAGCTAACAGCGGAATCATGTGGCGCGTTTCACTTGGTGATAGTGCTCCCTACATGTCTGGCCCGGAATATCAAATCCTCGATGATAGCGAGCATGCGGATGGGGCAAACGAATTAACATCAGCCGGTTCTTTGTACGGCATGTTTCCCGCAAAAGATCGTGATGGCAACAAAACGCTTCGGGAAGTCGGAACCTGGAATAAGACACGAATTACTGTCGTCGGAAATCGCGTAACCTACTACTTGAATTTGAAAAAAGTACTCGATACTGAAATTGGGAGTCCTGAGTGGAATGAGCGATTAGGTAACAGTAAGTTTAAGGACTGGGAGAAATTTGCAAAAAATCGTGGGGGACATATCGCGTTCCAAGATCATGGAAATGAAGTCTGGTTCCGAAACATTCGAATTAAGCGTTTAGATAACGGGACTCCCGAGGGTGGATATGTCCAGGGTGGTGATGCTTCTGGAACACGAGGTAGACCTAGGAATTCCAAGTTTGAGGGAATGCAAAATTCGTTGAACGCAGATGGAGGAAATGGGCGCAGTATTCCCCGTGATCAACAGGGTGGAGTGGGTTTACCTCCAGAGTTTGATTCGAGCGGACGACCTTCCAGTATGAATCGTGGCGGAACACGAGGGGCAGCTGGTGGTAGCACACCTGATCGAAATTCAGGCCGCAGTCCTCGCAACTCGAAGTTCTCTGGAATGCAGAACTCATTGGATACCGGCGCTTCGGATCGTGGTGGTCAAGGCGACACCCGCGGTGGTGGCCGTTCTGAACCGGAGTTTGATTCGAGCGGACGACCTTCCAGTATGAATCGTGGCGGAACACGAGGCACAACTGGTGGTAGCACACCTGATCGAAATTCAGGCCGCAGTCCTCGCAACTCGAAGTTCTCTGGAATGCAGAACTCATTGGATACCGGCGCTTCGGATCGATCCGCAAAGAGTGACTCTAAGAAGTCAACGTCGAAAGATTCCCAAGAGAATGGGAAATCGAAATCAAGTTCAAAAAACAGTAGTAGCGGACCTGCTGGTCCCGCTAAGCTCTGAGTCGAATCAACCGGCAGAGGTTTCTTAACCTGGCGGTATAGCGGTTGAGTTCGTGATCCGCTTTAACCCAATGAAATAAACAAACGCCCGGTATTCGCCGGGCGTTCGTCTTTTATGGAAAACAAACCTAAAGAACTGGCTGAAGACTTATTTCCGTTGCTCATGTCGAGTATCGAGAAATTTCATTGGTACGACAGCCGACCAGGTCACCCCAATTTTATATTTGGTCGACTGGAATTTAGAAAACGCATTGACCCAGCACTCGCGGAAGAAGCTTGGAAGATTGCACTGGGCCGACAACCGCTCGCCGGTGTCCAGCCTGAGAAAATTAAGCGGCGTTGGCATTGGGCTCCCGGCGTGGATTCTGAAGTAGGCCGAAGCGGGGTGATAAAGGGGAGTTTTAATTATCAGGGGTTCAAGTCGTTGCCGGAGGCCTGGGACTTTGAAGGCTGCGAGTTGGGCGTGGCGCTTTCTTGTCATTTGGAAATACGTGCTGGTAATTTTCAAGGGGCATCTGAAGAGCTTCATGAAGCATCGGTTGACGGGCTTACGATGGTTTACTTTGCTGTCCATCATTCGATAAGCGACGGTGCAGGCGCTATTTTAGTAGTGAATGAATGGCTCGCTATTTACTTCAACCTCGAGGCTGGGAGAGTGGCGGCAACTGGCCTTCAGAGGTTGGAACTTGAACGCCTCCGAACGCGAAACCACCTTGGGATTTTGAGTTGGAGTTATTTGAAACACTTTTTTCAGCAGCCCGTCGCGCTATTTGGTGCGACCAAGTTTATCTTTCGAAAATCACTTGACTTAACGGCTCAAAAGGATGTTGCGGATGGAAGCACAAGACTTTACCCAACCATTATTGGGCACTGGGTTGATGCTGCGGCGGTCGGCGGGCTTAACCGAGAGAGTTGTCGTTTGGGAGTGACGTTTAATTCAATATTGCTTGGACGATTGTTTGTTTCGTTAGCTAAATTTATGGCGAGAGACGGGGGAGATCATAGAAAAGACTGGTTGCGTATTATCTTGCCGATAAGTCTCCGAGGGATGTCTGATCGGCGGATGCCAGCGGCAAATAAAACGACGATCGTCCAGTTGGACCGCCGTGTTGATGGGCACTCCGAGGCCGACAGTTTCTATCAAAATCTTGATCGTGAGATTCGAATCATACGTGGCTGGCAACTTGATAAGATATTCTTGATATGTATTCGGTTGCTCGCGATCGTCGATCCGTTATTGCGTCAAGTAGCTGGGAGCCGAAAATCGCGGGGGACAGTGGTTTTTACGAATCTGGGAGAGCCTTTTCGAAAGTTACTTAAATCTCGATCTAAGTTGAACTGCGAAGTCATTGAACAATTCGACCTTGTGGGTCCCGTCCGTGAAGGAACTCCGCTGAATTATACGGTCGCTCGTCACGGTGACCGACTGCGGGTTTCACTTCACTATGATGCGAGTGTATTTTCTGCAAAGCGTGCAGAGGAGTTGCTGGAGACTTATGTAAGCGAATTGCATCGCGATTCATCATGCGAAGCTAACTGATCGCAAATAATTTTGCGTTCTCAATTTTTATGCAGCTGCTTTACTGGCTTTAGGCTGAGCAAGGAATTCAGCCTGTTGTTTCCAGGTGTTCGTAATCAGCGATTCATCGATGCCCAAAAGGCCTGAAAACTCGGTAACTGCGATCTCGGACCAATCGAGAATCTGTTTGTAGGAGTAAATGCCACTGTCGTTTAGGCGAGCTTCGAGTATTTCCGTGATTCCTGAAATGAACTTTAGATTGTCAGGTTTCTTTGGTGGTGATGCGAACAGCATTCCTCGCTGAGTGTGTTTGATGAGATGCCCCTGATGCTCAGCGTCAAACTGCTGAGATTTAGATTTTCTTTGCTCCATGGCTTTGGCGAAAGAAATAATGGCGGAATCTGAATCCGCCATGGATTGCTGGTTGGCAAGACGCGTCAAAAGCCCTGCCCGCTCGTGTTGTAATTGATTATTTGAGCGTTCTAAACTTTCGATTTTTTTGGTTAGTTCCAGCTCTTTTGTTTTTTGCGAATTCACTCTTTCGTTCGCTTGTTCTGTTGATTGACTATTCACCGACTTTAAATTCCTGATCTCGACCGATAATTTGTCTTGGTAAGACAGGTTTTCTTGGTGTTGAATTTGAAGAGTTTGATTCTCTAATTTTAGTTTCTGGTTTTCTAATTCTACTCCCTGCATTTGACTCTCATACTGAGAGATCTTCAGGCAGGTAGCTTTCAGGTTTTCAATTTTTTTATAGAGAGTGGATGTCTTTGAATTGGAGTCAACTAAAGCGGATTCGGCAACCAGCAATTTCTTTTGAGAAACGTCGAGTTTTAATGCGATTTCTTGGAGGTGTTGGTCAGTTTTCTTCATCGAATCTGCCTGGCTGCAGATTCGGTGTTCCAGATTTCTGATCTGTTCAGTGTATCTTACTTCTTGCTGATGCAGTGTGTCTTTGGTTCGTTCAGCTATTTTGTTGATCGTGGATTCTTGGTTTTCGATTCGTGTTTGCAGCGCTGAATTCTCGGCAGTGGCATTTTCTAAAGCGACGTTTAATTCAAGGGGTTCAGTGTCGTTTGGAATGATGTCAGTTTCTGTTACAGTCGGGATTGCCGTTGGTTGATGGCGCTCCTCCAGGATGGGCGTTTCGGTTACAAGGATGGAACTTGAGGTTGAGCGCTGCGAAGCTTCGTTGAGTTCGTCGCAAAGTCGTTGCAAGACATTGAGCTGAGAAGTTTGACGTTGGAACCGGTCGTTGAGTTGACGGTTGGTCGCGTGGGCAAGCGAGAGGCTGGCATGAAGCTCATCGTTGTCTTTTTTTAACGACTGCCGTCTTAAATTCTCGTTGCGTCTGTCGCGGTACCAGAGTAAGTACCCAGTCAGAAGACCTGAAAAAACGAGTAGTAGATTTATCATGTAGGCCGGCATAGCAGCTCCGTCGGACGCTAAGTTCAATCCGATAACCGCTAGCATTATGGTAAGTTATAGCGGTTACGCTCTTTATATCGGTCGGATTTAAATCGCAACCGTCTCCAGCATTAATTTGTTTAATAGCGGAAGTTTCCAGTTTGTTTCTTTTGGCCGCTCTTTTTTCGCCTAGCCGATCCTCCTATTTTCGGAAGAGTGTCGTATTAGATGCGAAAGCTTATAACCAAAAAGGGGCTGGTAACAGAAAAACGTGGTTTTCAAAGAGGCTTAACGCACCATTCCAGCTGACGTAGCGTGTGAGCGTGAGAATGATTGAAAATGCCAATGCTACGGGAACAGAGGCGAGCAACATGGGGTATCTGAGCCACCAACGACGTGAACGAGAGGCCGTTTTCCCACGGCGATAGGCCCATCCGAGGGCGAGGCGAGCGGGCCATGAGAAAATGATAAAAACGAGACTGAGTGTCCAAAGAAGTTCGTTTGGGATCGTTTCAATTTTTAATAAAAACAAAGGCAGGGCAAGAACGAGACTGACTGTCAATGCGAAAAGATGAGCGATCGGAGCGCGGCCAAAATTTTTCCAAACTTGACCTATTTCGATGAAGCGAACTAATTTTCCATCGACTGAAAAATGGGTTTGTAAAAATAAGAGGGTTCCAAAGATAGGTATTGCAAACAACACTCCGAGAATACCAAACAGAATTGAGAGCCCACTTTCCTCATAGCTGGCAGAGACCAAAAGCAAAGTTGGGACGAGAAGCCAGGCAAAAGATCCGACGAATCCTTTGAGCCCTAACAGCATGTAGTATTTTAGATTTAAACTCGCAAAGAAACTCCAGGTGTTGTCTCTTGTGGTTGTATAAATATTTTCAGTGCGAATTCGTGAAAGCAAAATCAATGGTGGAAACCAGGCTCCAATGGGTTTTGCGTTGCTGATGTCTTTTTCAATATTGGGCGCAATTAATCCAAGGGTGTACTTGATCACAAATCGGATTGCCTTGATGCCAGTGAGTCGCCGACCCAGCCAAATGGAAAGCGAAGCAGGTGCAATGAGTGGCCAAAAGAAATATCGTAGGCGACCACCGCATATGAGTGCGGTAAAGATATGGCACACTGATAGAACAATGAGCAAGACGAGACAGTTTTTCGCGATTAAGGTTGCGGAACTGCCCGAATCGATTAGGTAGGCTTCCTCCCAGATACTTGAGAGGAGTCGAACTGGTAAGCAGGTCAGCCAGCAACCAACAATCACACCTCCCAGTTTTGATGCTTTTGAAAGTCCAATCATTGCATCTCGGAAAGTCCGCTGTCGAGCAAGTCTTCCGGAGACTTCGATCAAATATCCAAAACTAATGAATTGCAAGATTGGAATGCTTGCCGTTATCGCAAGTAAAATAACAATGCTTACGATTCCAAAAATGCGAGATGCAAAGGTTGAAAATGCGCCCATCAATCGAAAGGGCCAACTTTTCCGCGGCGGGGGGGCGACGCATAACAAAACGCCGTCACAGGTTATACTCGTTTCACGCGAATGTTGGTCTATTTCATTGGTGGCGGGATTTGTGGGTCGATGATCAAGTGGACCATTCTGATTTGCTAGGCTTCCCCACTCCTGCTGAGGTTGCGCGGCTTGGCTATCAAAATCACTTGAATTGGTCATGCAAAATGAACGATTGAAAGAACTGGATTTGATATTTTATGGAGGATATAAAACTGTCGGACGGTTCGTCGAGTATAAATGGTGTTTGCTAGATAACCAAACCCGCCGTTAGGGAAGTAGGTTTCGAATAAGATTAAAATCTTCAGAGGATAATCTGGTCTAATGCAAACTGCCGCCGGCTTTTGGCCTGAGCATTATTTAGCTTGAAATTAGAGACAATATCTAAATCCTGTTAGGTATGGTGAATGCGTTCAATGACGATCAAGAAAGATTTATTTTTTTTGACCTTGGTTTTTGGCGGAATCGCTGCGCTTACGATTGCCTTGACGCGAGTTGAGAAGATTGCTCCGTCCAAGCCTTCTAAAAAGAGCGAAGTTGCGCTGGCAGATGTCGCTGTGGTTGCAAACGCGATTGACGCTGCATTCGCGGAGGATTGGGTAAATCGAGACCTAGTTCATGCTGATCAAGTTGATAATCTTCTGGTTGCTCGCCGGATATCGCTGGGGATTGCAGGGACAATTCCATCACTAGCGGAAATTCGGGAATTTGAATCTCAGCCTGAAGCAGATCAGATTGACTGGTGGCTGGCTCGACTTTTGGAAGATCGGAGAACCAGTAATTATCTTGCAGAGCGGTTAACGCGTGCGTTGGTTGGTGTTGAGGACGGCCCCTTCTTGATTTTCCGTCGTCGTCGATTCGTGAGTTGGCTTTCGGATCAGCTGCATTCGAATCGGCCTTACGATGAATTAGTCTCGGAGATCTTGACCGAGGAAGGTTTGTGGACAGATACCCCGGCAGTTAATTTTTATACGCGAACAATCACGCAAGGGGAGGAAAGCAACAAGCCTGATCCGGTGCTTTTGGCAGGTCGGACTTCTCGCGCTTTCCTGGGAATGCGGATTGACTGTTTGCAATGTCATGATGATTTTTTAGATACAGTGGAGTTGGGAGAAGCGGACGATTTGCGGAGCGGAACTCAGCGTGACTTTCATTCGCTGGCCGCATTCTTCAGTGATGTGGAGAGTTCTCTACTTGGGATTCGAGATGTAGAGGAGCACACACCCTACGAATACCAATTACTTGATGAGGATGATGCTTCAGTGGTTGTTCCGATGGTCCCATTTCACTCAGAGTTAGATGGAAAAGAATCGAATCAGCGGACGAGGCTTGCAAATTGGGTAACTCATAAAGAAAATCGCCCTTTCGCGCGAGCAACGGTTAACCGATTCTGGGCGATCATGTTCGGACGGGGGTTGGTAAACCCGGTCGACGAGATTCCACTTGGGGGGCCGTTTCCAAAGGTGTTGGAAATTTTAACCAGTGATTTTGTTCGTCACGGTTATGATTTGCATCGTTTAATTCGAGTGATTGGAGCAACGCATGCGTTGAGATTAAACAGTGCAGCGAATTTTTCAATCACGCAGAGTCATGAAGATGCGGTCGCTGTTTTTCCCACAATACGCCTGCGTCCGGAACAGGTTGCTGGTGCAATTGGTCAATCAACGAGCCTGACGACTATCAACTCTGGCTCGCACATTACGACGCGATTGATGAAAATTGGTCAGCAAAATGAATTTGTGAATCGATTTGGCGACCCGGGAGAGGATGAGTTCAGCGATCGCGGCGAAACCGTAACACAGCGATTGCTGTTGTTAAATGGCGAGATGGTGGGTGAGCGATTGGAGAATATCCTTAATGCGCCGTCTCACCTCGCGAATTTATCACCCGATGTCGGTACTACCGTCGACGTGATCTACTTGACGACATTGACGCGGCATCCAAATGAAGAAGAGAGAAATCAGGCAGTGAGTTGGATTAATCAACAAGGCCGTGACCAGCGTAGTGAGGAAGTTATTGATTTATACTGGTCTTTGTTAAACAGTGCTGAATTTCGATGGAATCATTAGTTAGAATTTGTTATTGCAAACTGAGGTGTTGGTGGTGCAAACCGAAGTAAAGTTTGTAACTGCGGTGAGTTTTTTAGGGCGTAAAGCTTGGTGATCTAATGTTAAATCCAACTAATTATCTTCAAAAACAACAAAGCCATTTTCACCGTCGTTCCTTGCTGAAAATGGCAGGTTTGAGTGGCTTCTCTTGGTTGACCCCATTGGCCACGCGTCTTGCCAGAAGCGCCGAAGCCGACCGGAAAAAAAAGGCTAAATCATTAATCGTTTTGTGGCTTGAGGGGGCCCCGAGTCAGCTGGAAACCTTTGACCCCCACGAAGGTACAGAGATCGCCGGTGGAAGTAAGTCTCGCAGGACTAATGTAAAAGATATTAAGCTGGGAGATGGACTTCAGCAGGTTGCGGAGCAAATGGATCACATCTCGCTCATACGGTCTGTTACTAGTAAAGAGGGTGACCACGAGCGGGCTATCTACAATGTTAAGAATGGCTTTCGGCCAGATCCAACATTGGTTCATCCGTCCATTGGAAGTGTTATCTGTCACCAATTAAATCATGAGCATGATCGACAGATTGATATCCCCCGCCATATTTCAATTTTACCCAGCAATATGCCTGGGCGGGGTGGTTATCTTGGGGACCAGTTTGACGCTTTTAAAGTATTTGATCCTGTTCAACCAATTCCCGATGTTTCAGCACGCGTTGAGGCTGAACGTCAGTTAAGCCGGCTGGAAAAGTTGAAGTTTGCTGACCGCCAGTTTTTGAAAAATCGTGGTAACAACTTGATTGTTGGCGACACTCTTAGGAATTCCAACCTTGATGCCGCGATTCGGATGATGTCTTCGGATCAGTTAAACGCCTTTGATGTCAGCCAAGTCTCGGAATCTGAGCGATCTCAATTTGGAGATACTCCGTTTGGTCGAGGTTGTCTGGCTGCACTCAGGTTGATTGAGACAGGCGTAAGGTGCGTGGAGGTTACTTTAACTGGCTGGGATTCGCATGTTAACAACCATGAGATTCAAGCGGGGCGTATCAGTATCCTCGATCCAGCCTACGCTTCCTTAATTAAGGAATTGAAAAAGAGGGATTTGTTGGATTCGACCATGGTCGTCTGTGGTGGAGAGTTTGGTAGAACGCCGTGGATCAATCCGCTGGGCGGCCGCGATCATTGGCCTCATGGGTTTAGTATTGCGTTAGCGGGAGGTGGAATTCAGGGTGGACGCGTGGTTGGTGAGACGGATCCTAATCCAGCCCGTGGTGCGGCGCCTAAAGCTTCCATCAAGCAGCCTCGACCGATCGAGGATGTGCATGCGACCGTATTCTCAGCCATGGGAATCGAATTTCAAAATGAGCTTGATACTCCGATCGGCCGGCCGATGAAAATCTGCGAAGGTAAGCCTGTCCAAGCTCTGCTGGACGTATAGCGTTTTCGTTTCCACGTGTCTTCGTCGATTTGCAAGTAGCATTTAG
>JACLAC010016258.1_pt1 | contig 15373 bp, 20 predicted proteins | sample 8027881 | NCBI WGS metagenome assembly JACLAC01 (sample SAMN15725517, study PRJNA655200) | protist metagenome | isolation source: fluorescence activated cell sorting (FACS) single amplified genomes of... | place: Spain: Blaines Bay Microbial Observatory, Mediterranean Sea | collected 2016-01-19
CAACAACAACAACAGCAACAACAGCAACAGCAGCAGCAACAGTCCCGCTGAAGTGGTGGCATGAAGGCGGCCCCATGTTCCGGTATGAGCATATGTCTGTGCACCGTGGCATGCCTCCCCCATATTCCTAGACTTCTTACGGTTCATAGTCCCAGGGTCATGCTTGCAGTGACATTTGCTTGTGTATGCTGCTGCTGCTGCGAAATGCGATGAAGATAAATCACCATTGCAGCTATATAGGACGCTCTGTAGCAATGCATTCTGAAACAGTCCATGCGATATGAAAGTCTGTAGCAGCCCATTCTGAAAGCAATGCATTACAATGGACCTATGAATGCTCTGTAGGCCTTTGAGTGGCTCAGCGAAAACAACGGCCAGGCTAGATGCATGCTCTGTAGCATTGCAGTTCAATTGAAGATTTGAAACAGCGGCCCAGCTAGATGCATGCTCTGTAGCATTGCAATTCAATCATTGATTTGTAGCTTGCACCGAAACGGCTTTGTAATTGTTCGGGAGCCATGTTGTGATGGTTCTAGAAATGTTCGGGCATCATGCTGCTACAATTTGGGCATGGCTTTGGACGGATTTGGAAACAATTTCCGTCGATCCAAAGTGTTCGGAATCAGTCTGGGACCATTCAGGCATCATTCTGCGACCATTTTGGCATAATTCTGGGCCATTCTGGGCTGAGTTTTACCGCAGGTCGGAGTTATTAACATTCCAATAAAAATCGTCGATGGACTGTCCATTTCGCTAATTGAATAGCTCCAGGCGCCGGACAAGGGATATATCACAAAGCATGCAAGATGCCAAAACACGCATTGGTTCTATGTGTGTCTGCTTATGTGTTCGCGATGTTGCCGCCTCTCCATCACCCATAATGGATTCCTAATCCCCTGCTTGAGTCTCACGCTGGCGTAGCAATATGGTGCGTATCTGTGGTTGCTATGCATGTGCTATACTATGCTATGTTATGCTATGATATGATATGTTATGCTATGCTATGCTATGTTATGCCATGCTATGCTATGCTGTGTTATGCTATGATGTGTTGATTGCTTGCTTGCTTGCGGTTGCTGAACGAGTGGCTGATATGCATATGTTATGCTGCGATATGATATACTATGCATATTATATGCATATGCTATGATATGAGATGATATGCATATGCTATGCTATGCTATGCTATGCGATGCTATGCTATGCTATGCTATGATACGTTATGCAACGCTATGCTATGACATGATATGCTATGTTATGTCATGATGTGGCGTGCGTGTTCGCTGCTGTTGCTGTCTAGGTATCTGCTGAGCTGCTCCAGGAGCATCGCGTGGCAGACGTTCCGCGCGGAACGTGTGTCGCCGAATGGCTGCTATGTACATGCTATGCTATGTTATGCGATGCTGTGATGTTGCTTGCTTGCTTACTAGCTGCTGCTGTTGTCTAGGCGTCTACTGCGCTGCTCCAGGCGCATAGCGTGACAAACGTTCCGCGCGGAACGCCTGTCACCGAATGACTTGTTACCATGGGGTTAAGTCAATAGCGTTGGGCCTAGGGTCACGCTTGCAGAATCAGCTGTCTTTTGTCTGCGATTGCTCTGCAATGAGACGACGTTCAAGCACTGCTAGGGCTATACAGCACGCTCTGTAGCAATGGAGCCTGAAGGCGATCAAACTGTAGCTACCGTAGCGCACTCATGTTGGCACTGAAAGAGGCGTGCTCTGTAGCAATGTCATAGGGCCGTCTGAACAGTGAAAGCATAAGGGCAGTGTGACAAGTTGGTTGTGTGACAACTTGAATAGCATGCTCTGTAGCAGTACAACGCAAATCTGTCGCACCGAATCGTCTAGCACGCTCTGTGGCAGTGATTATGTAGATGCCTTGTCGCCCTACAATCAATCGAGTACGATCGGGCAAACAGCAATGGAAGCCCGCAATCCTGGAATTCAGTCAGATTAACGGTGGGGCGGCCAGAAGGCCTTTCGTGGCTTGACGGAGCTTCGTGGCTTTAGCTGTGGTTGCTTCTGTGGACATGCTCTGCAGCAGTGCCTCGGCGAGGCTCAGGGTGTCGCAGGCCAGTCAAGGTAGGGGTTCCTACTTCTCCTCTATAGTAATTCCCCTGGAGTCCAGGATTGCTGGTTGTAGTATGCTCTGTAGCAGTACTGCTCCATGTCATGAGTCCAGGAGATGGGACTCAAGCGGTCGCGGACCAGCCGAGCTCTCGCATAACCTCGGCGGCTCGCAAATGTGTCGCCTCCTCAATTTCTTCGAATAGGTCATCAAACTTGGATATGATGCCTTCTGGCGGGCCACCCTCGATGATATCACGCAGATCGCCGGGGATTCCTACTGATATCAGCTGTGCCAATGACTCTGGTCTGGACAATGCCACGTATGTTGCCAGCCAGCGCAATTCCGCGGAGAAGAAGCGTGGGAATTTCCAGTGGAAGATGAGTCCAGGAGTTGCTGTGACGCCCTGCAGTGTATACAGCGTGCTTGCCTTTTTGATCGTCATTGGCAGCTGGCGCCTCTGGACTTTCAGATCGTACCGGGCATTAGAGGCAGTATCCTCCACCTCCACAATGAAGCTGCTCCGTGACAGTTGTGGTTCAACTGCTATACACCCAGCACGAAAGTCGCAGCAAGCGCATTCTCGTTCGGCGCCTGCGGCGGTATGCAGTGCGCACGGTACTGGAGGCAAGAACTCGGTTTTGACGTTGTCGAGCTTGACGATCACAGCCAATGGCAATCTCTTGAGGATCCGCACGCCTTGGGTACGCGTGGATGCGGGCTCATCTGGATCCTCGTCGATGGCAATGACTACGCCGGTGCTGCCGGTGACTGCCTCTGGAGTCTCTACCGTATTCGTCAAGCGTACCTCCATGCCGATGTGGAGCATCGCGATGCTAGGCAGTCTGCCGGTGTTGTTCATGTTCGGCACGCCGGCTATCTGCTCTGCCAGGAACGCGTCCGTGAGCCTTGGATTGAAAGGACGATTCAGCAGGTAGTCCTTGACGGGTATGAAGTAGAGCGTGGCATTGTGCTCTAGAGCCGATAGTCGGCTACGAATAACCTGTGCCATCGACACCGTGGCCCATGTAGGAGCGGACTGATACCAAAGGCTGGTGCCCTGTAAGCGTTGCTGTTGCTCTGTCGCAGACAACGTGCTGATGTCAGTCCCTCTCAAGGATTTCCACGCCTGCGTCGTGAGTTTGCAGCCGCCGCTTTGTCGCATCTTGGTGAGTATTGCAATTTGCGTTGCGTCTGTAAATCGCTTCATGGTGCTGAGTCGATATACGTAATCTTTCTGCTTGAAGATCTCCACTCCGGCCAAGTGCTCTGTAGCAGCTTGAGAGTGGTCGGTGAAGAGTCCCGAGGAAGCTGGCACTGGTGGAAGTTGTAGTTCGTCGCCGCATTCGACAACCACGGGCATGGCCTCCGAAGCTTTGAGATCGCTCTGCGTAGTCCGCCACCTCCAGTGAGTGGGCTGTAGCTCGCCCATAGGTACTGCGCGCGCAGAGTGCGTGATACAGCGCGGCCGCGCCTTGTGAAGCTTCATCTATGATAAGCGCTCCGCATGGTGCCCAGAGGTACGCCAGTGCGGTCTGGACTGCGTGGCTGCATCGCGAATCCGTCATCCTCAATGAACCGCCACGCAGCTTAGAGGCAGCATGCAGTGTCTTGCCTAGGATTCCTCTGGCTGCTTTGTTGGACGGTGCCGTCTTCACACAGCCACGGGGCCCCCAGAATTTGATGAACATTACTGTGAGTACCAAATTGATGATGCGTGTTTTGCCACAGCCGCCTCCGCCAATCAAGAGCATCCGTAAAATCCGCCCAGCAGGATCCATATGTGTCGGTCTGCCTTGCTTTTCCCACGCGGTTTGCATCTCTTGTGCTATAAGAGCTACCGGTCCCTGTTGATCTTGGTTGAGCGTTGCAGCGTCCACAAGCAGCTTCGCGACGCTCGCCGGACCCAGAGTAGTCCGGTCTGTGGGAATGCTCTGTAGCAGTTCCGCAGCCTCCTCTGTGAGAAGCTGGACTTCGGCACGCACCGCGTCCTCATCACGCATGAATTCTGGTACATCCTCTTCTTGCAGTTGTCGCATGCTCTCGGCTTTCTCCTTTTGGTGCTGCAGGGCCTCGTGGATGCCGACGCCGATTGCTTTGTCTGGTTGCTCTTGTGCATCGAACGCCTTCGTGGCGTTATCGAGCTCAGTGCCGAAGATTGCGGCCACGCGCTGCATTTCGGCATGCATGTCTTTGGGACGTCCAACTTGACCTGCCGTGTCACGCTCTTCGGCTCTGGAGAGTACTCGCGTGATCATCGCCGATGATAGCTGAAGCTCGTGCTTGGTGTCGCCGGGTTCATCTTGGAAATCTCCACCATCGTCGTCGGCTGGCGCTCCTCCGAGATCCTCAACGATGATTTGGGGACCGGTGGTGCTGGAGTCTTCGTCCTGCTCGGCGTCTGTGGTCACTTGGCTCCGGTGCTTGACTGCCTGCTTCTGAGCTTCGTTGCGGCCATCCGCGGTGTTGTCTAGGTTGAACAGAATCTCTCGTGTTGAGAATGCTTGCCATTCGGCGAGGTGGGGCTGGTCGGGATGCCATGGCAGAGGAATGTCGAGGTAAGCCATGATCTTCTCTGTCACGCGCTGAACGCATGTGCCACGCCCCATTGTTCGCATGACGGTTTGCTGTACGATGACTTGGTCCATCTTGTCTTCGAAGAGGCGCTGTGTAGCATCATATGTGCTATGCTTCTGCCTGGGGATCATGACGCCTTTGAAGGAAGTCGTGTCATGAATGGCATTGATGCGCCTAGCTCTGTCGCGCGTGGCCGAGGCGCGATCAGCGAGCATTGCGATCTCGTACCTGCGAGCCTTCCATGCTGGGGCAAATCGTGTGGCAATGCGTTGTGTCCCTGGCTGGCTCTGTAGCATTGCCAAATATTTGTCGATGTCATCTATCTGTGGATAAAGCAAAGCCTGGCACAGCAACGGGTTGGCACAGCCGTCTGGGCTGGCGCATTGAATGCAGGAGTGGAAGTACGCGTTGTATACGGCGTTATCCTCGCCTTGGTTGACGTCGTTGCGTTTGCACTGTGGACCAACATGTTGGACGGTCTTCGGATGTTTCAGGAGTACTTGGACGTAACTCCTGGCCAAACTGTAATGGTTATCGAATATATGATATACGCCATGCCTTTTCTGGAATGCGTGCGCGGCGCCTTTCCTAGGTTTCGCCACTCTCTCGATGTAGCGAGCATAGTGGTAGTAGTCCATATCACGCCATCCCTCACCACGATGCAGCCAGTCATCTCGGTGAGCTATGCTCTTCGTGAACATCTGCGTTTTCCCGAGGCGCTCGCAACCGTGATGTGTGAACCTGGGGCTGTGATGACCTGGGGGAAAGCTTCGTCGCCGCAGTCCTCGAGGTAGTCGGTGTGCTCTGTAGCAGCATCCAGTGGTACGGTGTCCTTCGTGGCTTCGTCGCTTCGTCGTCTATTTGTGGCGCGCTCTGTAGCATTGCCGTCTGCATTGGATTCGGTGTTTGTGGCGCGCTCTGTAGCATTGCCGTCTGCCTTGGACTCGTCTGCGTTGGATTCGGTAGCAGCGTTGCTTGCTTCGGAGTCTGTGTCTTCAGGCGGCGGCGGTGGGACCAGGAATGTGTGCATGGCTGTCGCTTCCGTGTGTCCAGTGCCCCGACTGGCACACAAGAGTCCTTGGTCGCTGGTGCTGTGGTTCAACATACGCTTGCACTCGTGCATCATGGCGATGCCCTTGCCAGAGAAGAAATTCGCTGTGTATTCTGTTTTCACACAGCTCGCTCCTGTCGCCAAACACACGCCGAGCTCGCAAGCGGAGAACCACATCGTGCGGTTGGCGCAGAATATGAGCCGACGCATCCTCAGCCTTGCTCGTTGGATCAGAGTGGTCTGCGCGAGTCCTGCAAGCAATCCATGTGTTGCTTTCACCGCGTCATTGGGGATATCGGTGAAGCTGCAAGGTGCTGCTTCGACAACCACAGCAGAGACCGCACTATCTAGTTGTGCTTGGCTAAGTTGTGTTTGGCTAAGCTCTGTAGCAGTAGCTTATGGTTCACGCTGCTGTGGTTTTCTGTATACGTGCACACGCAGAGACGCGATACTTGGATGACGAAGTTCGTCAGCGGCGAGTAGCTGCTCGTATTCCGCGGTCTGGCTTTCTTCAAGTAAAGCTAGCTGGAGCATGGCTTTGCTACGAAAGGCAAGAGTTATCTTCTTCGTGTCATCCCATACATCGAATCGTGCAACGAGGCGGCCAGTCTTGGTTTTGATGTGTGTTTCTTTTGTAGGTGTCGGCACATATACGTGATTGAGTTGATAGAGGTGCTCTGTAGCATCCCCCAAAGGGTTTCGGGGACAGCACAATATGGATCCAGCACCTGGCACGCTGTCAGTGTTGCCGTGGGAGAGATGTAATCCACAGCAGCTGTGGCAGTGAAGGTTGGCATATCAGCGACATCTCTGAGAACAGCATTCTCGCCACAGAATTCCGATGCTTGTGCAGCCATGGCAAGACATCTGGAGCCGGCAGCCTCCTGCCACCAAGCTGCATGCTTGATAGTAAAGACGCTCACAGTGCCCTCCTTGCTGTCGCCTGTCAAGCACATGAATAGCAATGGCGTCTTGCCAACGCAATCCTTACATCTGTTCAGTTCTACTGCATCTCTGAGAAAGAGAGGCAGTGGAAGCGAAGCATATTATGTAGCTGTCTCCTCCTTGCTTCCATCCACCAAGCGAACATCCACTATGTTTATACCTGCTCCAGACGTTCGCTCTTCAAGGATTCTAGATGCGATGGCCATGAGGTCAAAGCGCTGCATTTGCTGCAGTTGCAATATGTCGGCGATAGTCGTTGTTGGCACCGGCGCCTGTGGGAAATCCGTGCTCTGTAGCAGCGCTTGTGCTGGAGTCTTGCGCAGATCGATAGCAATGCGACATGGAGTGTGAACATAAGCTGCCTTTTCCTTCAGAAGCGTAACGTTTCTGATCTTCCATGTCGTGCCAATCTGCTAACGACTTGCAATCGCCTTGAGTGCCCTTTTTCGTTTTTCTTTTGCAATTTTGCAACACCCAAGCAATACTGCTCTGCTACTTTCGACTGTAATACAACTTGTACCTTCTGCGTAGGCACTTGCTTTCCTTGCCACGAATACGTGTAGTCAACGATTTCGTTGCGGATGACCTTGAGATCCGTCTCTAACGACATACCTGCTTCTTGATCCACTAACTCAATCAGTTGCAGATCTTCAGTGTGCTCTGTAGCAGCACTGCTGCTTGCAGCCGCAGCCATGCGTGACGATGCAATGAAGCGGGCTTCCGGCCAGCACAGGTGTTGTGCAAGTTTGCGATAAGCAGTCTTGGGCCAACGGCAGAGGCGACAGCTCCATAGTCCAAGCACAAGTCCCTCACTTAAGTTTGAGCTAAAGATGAAGAGTGGAAGCAAATTCTAGCAACGATGAATCACAACATTAACCAGATGCTCTGCTTCCTTCCGGCGCTCCATTTCATGACGATGCGTGTGGTCACTAATACCGCTCACTTTCATGGTCGCTGCGATGCTAAGCAAACATGCTCAGAAAGCCATGGCTGGCTGTCCAAGGTGCCCGCAGGGATCCGACGATAAGCATGCTCTGTAGCAGTGGCGCTCGCGTGGCCCCCCCATTCAGTAGCATAGACAGCCATGCTCTGTAGCAGTGATGCTTAACTGAATGAATGCATGCTCTGTAGCAGTGAGGCAGCAAGCCCATCCGGAAGGCAAGCATGGTGCTGAGTTGAGAGCGGCCTTGCACTTGATCTGTAGAATGGAATGCTCTGTAGCAGTTCACCCTAATCTGTTGCGTCCCAGCCCAACTCTCGTGTTGCGTCGTTCTTCAATATCTTGCAGCAGGAAGATGAGTTGGAGTGACTTGTCTGGGCCACGAAAGACGTGAGTGTGCCGCAGGGCCACGAGCAGCGGCTTGCCCACGACGATCAGCGCAGCGGAGTCATGGTCAGCCAGGTTGCGCGCGATTGAAATGCAGCAGCACATGTTCTGTAACAGTGTGACCAATTCTCGATGTCATAATGTGAGAACGTCCGCGCTCAATGTATTGTTTTACCGAAGCGGTCTGGCTTTTGTATCCGTAGTTGATCGAGGCGTTTCTTCAGCTTGCCGTGTTCAAAGTGTTCGAGCGTTTGTTGCTCTGTAGCAGACATGTCTTCAAAGTTTCTCTTGCCTTTGTCTCTGAGCGCGACCAAGTGCTCACCCTCTCTCAGTTGCTGGCGCGCTTCGGCTTTTAGACGTCGTCTGTGAATATTGAATTCTCTCTGATCAAGGGCTGACAACTTCTGTGCTGTACTCGTGAAAGGGTGGCTCTGCTGTTCCAGGAGCCAGTGCAACAACGATGCGTGCCACGTCATGAAATCGTCAAGCATGCTCTGTAGCAGTGCAGTTGTAGGTGGTGTCCCAAAACGAGGTGGATCCAGGAATACCGGAACACCATGCTCGAATATGTAGAAAGCGACTCGGGCATCTCCCACGCTTTTTCGCAAGAGAACGTTGATCAGGCCGCGTTGTTGTGTTGTGATGCTTTTGCCTTCGCGCAGCTTGTACTTTGGATTATCCTCTTGTTCTGGTGTCAGCTCATGTGCAAAAACATCTCGAGCGAAGTTGTAGTACGCAGACTTGTCATCAGCGTGCTCTGTAGCAGCGCTCCTGATTGCAGTCTCCTTGGCGACGGCAATTCTTCTGCACCACACATCGTATTGGTGCTCTTTCGGTTTGCCATCTTTTTCCCGCGTCATGACGTCCCACATCTTTTTGTGAAGTTCTAGTTCATCCTCGCCATATCGAGCCACCTGAGACGAGTCAGACGCTGACGCCCAGTCGGTAATTTTGTCACACACAATGTCCTCGCAATCATATTGCGCACGGGGCGAGCAATATAGTTCTCGCATCACGTCTACCAGGAATTGAGCCAACTGGAGCGTCAGGTGGACCATGTCTTCGTTGGCTCGGTCTTCTTGCGCTTCTTTCCGATACCATTGTGTCTCGGCATTGCATTCCAATGTCGGTGCTCGGCTTGGTTCCAATGTCGGTGCTCGGCTTGGCCTGGTATGCTCTGTAGCAGTGCCATGCTCTGTATGTATTCGCTGCGCGCTTGAGCTTGGACTGTTCCTCGCAGCATGCTCTGTAGCAGTGCTGCGCGTCTCGATCTTCCTCCTCTTAGCTCCAGCATGCTCTGTAGCAGTGCTGTGCTTGCTGTGTGCTCCAGCGTGGTAAGAGAGAACCCCCGAGCGGCCTAACATCCTGCCAAGTGTTGCGCAGACGCTGTCGGCGCTTGAGCTGCGCGAGTGTAATTCGAACCAAGATGGCTGCGGATGTCCATTTCACTTCCACCCGAAATCATGTCAAGAACGCATAGTTCGTGCATGCGGAATTTGGTATAGGGTATTGCGATAGGCGATTTGATTAGGGTCCACACAGGCTAAACCATACGCAACCATTCCAGCCGAACCGGTGCGTGTAAACATGCCACTTTATCAGCTACGCCATTGCCGTACTGTATTTGTGATTACTCCTGTCCCGCAGCTCGTTAATGCTCAATGCATGGTTTGCTCTGTAGCAGAGCAAGAAGGCAACGCATACTCCTGTCGCGCAGCTCGCTACTGCTCAATGCATGGTTTGCTCTGCAGCAGAACCAGAAAGCACCGCGTCGTTGAGGAACTCACTGCGTCGTGTGCTCTGCAGCAGCACCCCATGGCTAAGGACGGCGTCCTGCACATGGTATCTGCACTGCTTACATGACTGAGACGTTCGTGCAGCGAACCGTCCCAGTACGCGTTGAGAAGTTTAAGTTGCCAGCGATCGCAATTGCTCTTTGTCAACGCTCCAGATTTCCAGGCTCGCGCAAGCTCTTTAGCGATGCGCATGTCAAGTTTTGCTTTACGGTCTCTTGCTCTGGTCTCTTGCTCTGTAGCAGAGAGACCTGTTTCACCATGTTAAGTTCCTGATTTTTCGCAATGCTTCTTGGTACTCCGGCGTTGCGCGGTGTTGGAGAAGCGCAACGGCAACGCGATCCAGCCATTCCAACACACTCCGAATAGCCCATTGGGAGAGCTTCGAGATCTTGAGCGGAGAGTTCCATGTCCTGTCGTTGCTCTGTAGCAGAGGACTGCGCTTGCTTTGTATCAAAATGTGGCACATCAGGGAGCCCTATCTGCCATATCGGGTTTGCGATGAAAGCATGCCCTGCCTCACGTCTCATGTTGGTTTCAGCACAGCATGTTGTAATAGGTCCATGCCTTTCCTTTTTGTTCTGGACGCAGAGTCTTCTTCATATCGTCCATGTACGCTCTGAAGAGTTGTGTCACTTGCGCTTTGCTTAACTCGTTGGCGTGCTCTGTAGCAGCGCCATGTGGCAGGACGGTTGCTGGCATAGAAGCAAGTTGGTACCACTGCCGAATGTACTGGGTAGCGTCACGTGGCTGCCATACTGAGCGATATGTGAGACCATTCGGATAGTAGAAAAGATTTGTGAAAACACTTCTTGTATGTATAAATAGATGGAAGGTGTGAGGCATGTCTCATCGTTTAGCGCAGCCACTAGTATGTCTTCCGCCTGCGCGTGGTAGAACGTAATGGTATTAAGGAATGCATTCAGTATGCAATAGAACATTTGCTTTTCGGCAGGCAGAAGGTCAGTAGCAACAGTGGCAGCACGCGCCTTTTCTTCCAGCTCCTGCATCGCTCCAGCAGAGGCGCTGACATCTCGTGAGCTAATAACTCGAAACTCGTTGTGTGCTGAAGATGCAGCCAAGGATTGCTCTGTAGCAGATCCAGTTGCAGAAGGTATGGGCAATTCGTTGCGGACCGAGGCCGGCGACGTGTCTGCTGGAGGTGTTGCCAAGGATTACTCTGTGGCGGATCCAATTGCAGGACCCACTGGCAATTCGTTGCGGACCGAGGCCGGCGACGTGTCTGCTGGAGGTGTTGCCAAGGATTGCTCTGTAGCAGATCCATGAGACATCTCTATGTGCGGTGGTATGGGCCAACATATTCCGTAAGGATCGTGATGCTTGTCATGGTTTATTGCGGTGGCTTTTAGAGTGTTAGCTGCAACGCCGCCTGCGAAGCAAAGATCTCAGTGCTGAGCGAAAGTTTTCTCATCGGTTATTGCCTCTGTTTGTAATGAGCAGTTTGCTTTGCACTCCTGCAACAGTTGAGACATCATGAAAAGGGAATGTGTTCATGTCTCCGCCAACTAAGAAGCGCCAACATCCAACTGTCCTTCCAGGCATTGCTTCCGAATTGCTCCGTAGCAGATTCGTTACTAGCTTCCGGCGTTGAGAATCCTTCAGTTTGTTGTTGGTTCCAGAAGGTGCATGCACATTAATCACATCAATGCTCTCGTCATTGGGACCAAACAGCACAAATGCTTGTGCTGTACGAGGTTCACCGTGTGCATAATACAGGTCGTGCAACGTGCGATGCTTTGAGCACGTGAAGGCACCTTCTACGTAAGTGGTCAGAAACGGCTGTCCTGTGGTATACATGCTGCGCAGCTTGACGTGCTCTGTAGCAGCGTCACGCCAGGCGTTTTTGCATTGATCGGCCACTTGCCTCATCTGTTCATCGTTCAACCGCGTTCTGTCGCCAACCTCGCACATGCATAGCACCGTGGGATTCAGTTTGCGGACTATGTCTGTGACGGTGTCAGCCAGAAGATTCATTTCTTTGAAGCGTGCCAGAGTGTCTGGTTTCCTTCCAATCGATGCTCACGAACACAATGTTGGCAGATGTGGGCGTGTTCTGTAGCAGCGACGCTTCTGGGTAGTGCTCTGTAGCAGCTACCATTAGTGGCTGATCTATGTGTGCGGCATAGCTGCACGACGGCCTAAGCTGGCAGGAAAGGCTCGGCCACTGGCGCGCCTGGCGCCGCCGAACTTGTATCGAGAAGAGCGTTCACGCATAATCACAGCGGACGGCGTATCTCATTGTGTAGCATCGAATAGCATAGCATCGCGTACCACAACATCGTGCAGCATAGCACAGAAGTGCGCAGCACAGCACAGAACAGCATAGCATAGCATAGCATTCGCATATGGTCGCATCGCATAGCATCGCATATGATAACATGTCATGCCATAGCATCCAATATATATGCACACAATCGTAGAGCATGGTGTGGCAGAGCTCAGCAAGCAGCACAGCGCAGACGAGCATGGCATGTCACAGCATCGCATAGCATAGCACAGTGCAGAACAACTACAGCAACTATAGCAACGGCAACAGCCACAGCAACTACAACAACGACAAACAACTGCAGCACCGACCACGCTTACACAATCTACAATAAACTGCAACGATCGCAACAACTACAACAACTACAACAACCACAACAACCACAACAACTGCAGCAGCTACAGCAACTACAGCAACTACAGTAGCTACAACAGCTGCAACTACAAGGACTACAACAACTACAACAATGCATGCAACGTATACGACAACTACAACAAGTACACTAACTACATCAGCTGCAACAACTACAACAACTACAACAGCCACATCAGCCACAACAGCCACAACAACCACAACAACTACAACAACTAGAACAAGTGCATAACCACTGCGTGTATCGGCAAGCCTGGGCAAGTACACTACAGCAGGAAAAAGGCTAACCACCAGCAATCCTGAAATCCAGGAGAATTACTATAGAGAGGAAGTAGGAACCCCATCCATGCAAGCATTGTTTGGGGAATTACGTAAGAGAGGAACTAAGACCGATGCAAGTGCAAATGGTGCTTGCTTTGGTTCGCTGCTTCTGTCACATAAGACGATCTCTGGTCAACAGCGAAGCTATGTAGCAGGCTCTGTAGCAATGCTTTCTGAGAGCGAAAATCCAGAGGAGTGGAGCTATGCAGTATGCTATGTAGCAATGCCTTCTCAGAGCACGGTACTGAAGTAGTGTCATAGCACGCTCTGCAGCAATGCTAAGTGGAACGATGTAATTGCTCTGCAGCGGTGGTCTGTGCCTTCTCAGAGCACGGTACTGAAGTAGTGTCATAGCACGCTCTGTAGCAATGCTCAGTGGAACGATGTAATTGCTCTGCAGCGGTGGTCTGTAGCATGCTCTGTAGCAGTGCCCTGTATCAGTGCTCTACCCCTGTGTAGGATAACGCTGCATACGTCGGCACTTCCTCTGCTGCCATGCAGCCTCTGTGGATGTAGCGGCGTTTCCGTGGTTCACTGTGGATACACGTTGTAGCTGCTTGACCACTGCGATGACCTCGTCCACGCGATCGCTGGAGATGGGTTCCATAGACTCGATGTAGAGGTCTGTCGTGTGCTGTTGCTTCGATGGCGGCATGACTTTGCATACGATCGCCAGAGCGTGGGAGTTCCTGGCAGCGGTGAAGTCTGTGCTCTTTTCCGGGGTGCAACAAGCGATGGTACCGTATCGTTCACCAGCGGATGTGTCGCAGGCATCCTCCACGTGGTCCGTCACGATGCGGAAACCATTGAGAATCTGTTTCCCGACGGATCGTTGAGTGAACTTCAGCAATACGAGTGCTTTGTCGGCTGGTTCCTCATCCGCCTCCATGTTGTAGAAAGGAGATGGCTTCATATTCCGCAGTGTTGTTGCTGCGAGGCGTTCACTTGTGACGGCGGGCCCAGCAGCCACCAATCCGTGGATGGCATCGACGGCGTCGTTCGGGATCTCTGTGAAGGTGCATGGCTGAGCTTCAACCGCAATGATTGAGAGTCTGTGCTCTGTAGCATCAGTTTGGGACGTACCCTGTTCATCGTTTTCCGCCTTGTGCTCTGTAGCTTCCTTCTTCTGTTGGATGCGTACGCGCACGGAGGCCAGTACTGGATGACGAAGCTCGCCGCTGGCGTGTTGATCTTTGTAGATTTGAATTTCACTTGGTCCTAGCTGCGCAAGCTCCAGCATGGCATTGGAGCGGAAGGCGATAGAGATCTCCTTGGAATAATCCCAGCAATCGAGCTGTGTCCACAGGTGGTTGTTGGTGCCCGTGGTGATCGAATCTGCTTTGCTGGGAGGCACCACGTACAAGTTGTTCAACTGATACAGATGTTCGTCTCCACTTCCCAGAAGCTCTTCATGCTTTGTACTAGATGTCAAAAGGCTGCAGGCCGATAGTGTTGCTGGCACGCCGATGTAATCAGCGGCCTCCATTGGCTGAAAAGTCGCAAGCTGCGCAACGTCTGCGCGCGCTGCGCTCGCGTCACATAGCACGCCTGCTTGCTCTTTCAGCATATCGCACTTGGTGCCACTGGCTTTCTCCCACCACGACTGGTCTTTCAATGTGGCAACGTTGACTTTTTTTGTCGGTGCCCAGGTTGCCAGCGAGGCGCATGAAGAGAAGTGGTGTGCAACCGATGTATTCCTTGAATACAGCGAACTCCTCATTGCTTTTGAAGAGCAAGGTCACCGGTATGGTGGCATTTGCCGGTGCATCAGTTTTGTCACGGGGGTCCTTGCTGCCGTCTGTTAGGCGAACATCTGCAATGGTCTGTCCTGTGCCGGAGCGGCGTTCAGCGAGAATTGTATCGGGGATGGCCATGAGGTCAAACCGTTGCATTTGCTTCAACTTGAGGATGTCCGCAATGGTGGTCGTTGGACATGGTGTCCGAGGAAACGACGCGCTCTGTAGCATGGCCGTAGTCGTTGTCTTGCGCAAATCAATAGTAATGCGGCATGTAGTATGCATGAAAGCTGATTTGTCGTCGAGCAGCTTCACCGCTGTGAACTTCCAGGTGGTGCCGAGAGCAAAGCGTTTGAGCACCTCTTGTAGTTCCTTCTAGTCTTTCGTCTGAAGCTTCGCGACGCCAAGGCAGTATTCCTCTGGCTTGTGGGATTGGAGGAGAGCTTGGACCTTCTGAGTTGCAACCTGCTTCCCTTGCCATGAGTATGAGTAGTCAACAAGTTCGGCGCGAACGACTTTGAGCTCGTATGCCCCTGCTTGTCCAGACTCCTGGTTGAGTAGCTCCGACAGTGGCGCTCCTTCTTCACTGTGCTCTGTAGCAGCAGCTGAGGCGGCACTGTGCTCTGTAGCAGCAGCTGAGGCGGCCGATGCAGCAGCTGCCATGGCGACTGAGGGGAGTAGCTTGTCAGCGAATGGGGAATGAGCCGCAATGCTTGCGTAGAGTCTCACTGAATATGCGTGTCATAAACGGATAGCGTGCCACTCAGCAATTGCAACAACCACAACAACCACAACAACTGCAACAACTACAACAACTACAACAACTACAACAACTACAGCAACTACAACAATTACAACTACAACGACTACAACAACTACAACAGCAAATGCAAC
>JACLAC010006982.1_pt1 | contig 15372 bp, 12 predicted proteins | sample 8027881 | NCBI WGS metagenome assembly JACLAC01 (sample SAMN15725517, study PRJNA655200) | protist metagenome | isolation source: fluorescence activated cell sorting (FACS) single amplified genomes of... | place: Spain: Blaines Bay Microbial Observatory, Mediterranean Sea | collected 2016-01-19
CGCACCTGAATTGACAAAATTCCCTTTGAAGGTTTTATTTTTTATTGGATCGATCATTACCATTCTAGTTATTTTCAAAGGATATTACCCAATGAATCGCACAAAGAGGAGCTATGAAAATCATACAATTAACTGATCTTCACCTCGTTCCTGAAGGGCAGAAAATCCATGAGATAGACCCTGGCTATCGTCTTGAGCAGGCTTTGGCTAATATCAAGCTAAGACATTCTGATTTAGATCTACTAGTAATCACAGGTGATCTTTGCAATGAAGGTGATGTGCAATCTTATCAATTACTTAGGGCATTACTTGAAAAATATGAAATAAGATATCAACTTGTGCTTGGAAATCATGACCAAAGAGAAACATTCAAAGGTGTTTTTCCAGAAACAGCAACAGATCTGCATGGTTTCATTCAATCCAAAATACAATCAGATGGGGATGTCTATCTCTTTTTGGATACTTTGCAGGAAGGTCAAGTTGCGGGTAGTTATTGTGAAAAAAGGCAAGACTGGTTGCGTAACGAATTAAAGAAACATTTAAAGAATCCTATTTATGTCTTTCTTCACCATCCACCTTTCAAAGTGGGTATGAGGGAAATGGACAACTGCAATCTTACTGATGGAGAGATATTTGGGGAGATTCTGAATTCTCATTCAAACGTTAAACATTTATTCTTTGGGCATCTTCACAGGTCCTTGCATGGTGTTTGGCGTAGGATGCCTTTTTCATGTCAACCTTCGACAGTTCACCAATTTACTTTCACAACTGGTAATTTGCCATTTCAATTGATCAAAGAACCACCAATCTACTCAGTTATTACTTTGTCAGATTGGGGAATGGTTGTGCATCAACATCAATACCTTGAAGATGCAGAAAGTGGCCGGTTCCAAGAGATAAAAAATTAAAAAAAATTCTGAAGAGATTTCCAAGTACCTTCACAGTAATTATGAACTCAACCATTTATATTTCTGAATGCAATACTCCGAATACAAATCCAAATTATTATCACTGAAAGACTATGACTTGAGTCTAAAGACTGAGGATGGACCTGTCCAGGTACTCAAAAAGGTCAATATATCAATCAATGAGCAGGAGACCGTCGGTCTCGTCGGAGAATCTGGCTGTGGGAAATCGATGACCGCTTTGTCAATGATGGGTTTGCTTTCGAACAAAATAATAGCTAAGCATCAAGGTGAACTCTTGTGGAGAGGCAAAGATCTTTCCAATGCTAGTAACAAGCGATGGCGTGAGTTGCGAGGAAAAGAAATGGCAATGATTTTTCAGGAACCGATGACTGCGTTGAATCCCGTACTAACGATTCATGAGCAACTTGATGAAGTACTGAAAGAGCATTCATCTTTAAGAAATAAAGATCGAAGTGAGAATATTGCTGATCTCTTGGAGAAAGTGGGGCTTCGTGATGTTGAAAACAAGCTGGAGTGGTATCCCCATCAATTTTCTGGTGGTATGCGGCAAAGAGTGATGATAGCCATGGCCCTTATCTGTGAGCCCGATTTATTGATTGCAGATGAGCCAACAACCGCTCTGGACGTAACTACACAAGCACAGATTCTTAGGCTAATCAAAAATCTTCAAAAAGAACGTAAAATGGCCTTACTTTTCATCTCACATGATTTGGATGTGGTCGGCTTTCTAGCAGACCGGGTTGTTATCATGTATGCCGGAGAAGTAGTTGAAGATCTACCGGTTGAGCAATTGGAGGACCCTGCACATCCTTACACTATCGCTCTTCAGCAAGCTCGACCACGACCTGGAAAGGCTGATGTCGAATTTGAACCAATCCCTGGGACTCTGCCTCAGCTTGGCTCGATGTTGATTGGGTGTCGATTCAGGGATCGGTGTTCGAAAGCGAACAAAGAATGCGAAACCGATCCACCTTGGCAGGACCATAACGACAAACATCGGGTTCGTTGCTGGCATCCAAAAATATAGAAGAGAGAGGCAAATGACTAAGATAACAATTGAAAATCTTGTTTCCTTGGTCTCGAAGAGATCCCCTTTTTTATTTTGTGTTCATCATCTGGACTTTTACCCCAAGGAAAATGGCAAAAGATGACCTACTGACTCACTCAGAGGAAGTCAGGTAGTAAATGATTTCATCATGAGTGACAGTTGGCGAAGTACCATGGAGGCAAGACACCTAGTTTCCAGTACAACCAAATCTCTTTTTTAAAACGGTGACGGTTCTTCAAAGAGGAATGTTTAATAATGCTGACCACATTGGAGTTGCTGATCGGTACGATTGAGGCGATGTTCAACTGTTGGATGATGGATTAGTTTTTCAGCACTAGGAAGTGTTTCCACTTCTGCAAAAAAACAAAGAAAATTAACCAGAACAATTCCAAATTTTGCTCAATTTGCCAAATTATGAGAAAAAAATTGATTCTGACTTTAAGGTGCCCTACGCAGAGACAATCTCAACGAGTATATTCGAAGATGAATAAAGGCGCATCATTAAGGCCGTTCAATACTGTAAAGGTATTGGCAGTAAAAAAGCCTCTAACAACTCTTGACTCATGGGCAAATGAAGCAACAAATTATATGTAACAACATAGGTCATTTCATTTGACGAACAGGCATTATGGAACTTACCAAAGGTACTGAAGAGAGTGAACCGAAACTTGTACTTTTATACAGGAAGATCCGTTGGAGTTGGCTGTTAAAACTCAACCATGTTGGCTACATCAATTTATCAGGAAGCTTAAAGATTATTAAAGGCAGGAGCCCTGCAAATCTGCTTATCTTTCACGGCGGACTCATTTACGAAAAGGTTGTGCAATTCTGGTCCTTTGTGATGGATTCACAACAAGAGATTGTTGACACTGTTGAGGAATCTCAACGAACCCAATTTGGTAGATGCCCTTAAAAGAGTCCTGATCAAACTCGTGGGCTCCATAAAGGAAGATTTGCAAGACATGCTAATGGGGTTTTAGAAAAACCAAATACTCTCAATGATTTAGAGTTATTTTTTTATTTTCTCAGTTTTTAGAACAATAACTATCTCAAGAAAACTGGCGCGGTCCATCCCACCGAAAAAAGAAGTGACTGAATCAAAAGTATTTTTCCAGTGGTGACCAAAACCACATTCAACTCACAACCTTTTGTATCTGAAAGGACTACTTTGATCACACCAAAAATTGGCCATAACACCAATAAACTAAGTAAGGCAGGCCATTGACTTGGTTTCATAACAACCAATAGTATTGGTAAAACTCCACTCAGAATTAGAGCGAACTGAATCTCTCTCCGAACAAAATTCTCCCCAAATTTTACTGCCAAGGTTCGCTTATTAACTTTTACATCAGTTGGAGCATCACGAAGGTTGTTTATCGAAATCAACGCAGTGGCGGTTAATCCCGGAATGAGACCCGCTAGAATCGTCAACTCTCTCCACTCAAGTGCTTGAACATAATATGTTCCTGAAACTGCGATTGGACCAAAAAACAGAAGGACAAATATGTCACCAAACCCATGGTATGCCAGAGGGAACGGTCCACCTGTATAAAGAATGCCTGAAGCAATTGAGAGTAGTCCAATCAGTAAAATTGGCCACCCACCCCTGACAACCAGAAAAACTCCACACAGCACTGCCAAACCAAAGACAATTATAAACAACTTTTTCACAGCATCAGGTTCCAAGAGCCCTGATTGTGTTACTCTCTTTGGTCCGAGACGTTCCGTAGTATCTGCACCTTTTAAAAAGTCATAATAGTCATTTGAAAAATTGGTTCCAATTTGAATCAGAATTGAAGCTAAGAAACATAATAGGCATGAAAGAAGATGAAACATTCCATCTGAAATTGCTAAAGCCGTACCGATCAGGACTGGGGCAACAGCTGCTCCTAATGTTTTTGGTCTAATTGCTATTAACCAAGCTGATCTTTGAATCCAGAGATTACTTATGTGATTCACATTCAATCATAATAGCAGTCTAGAATGTCCAACCAAAACTAGCGGAGTATAATGGCCAAAATGCTAGCTGGTTAATTTTGTCACGAGTTTTTTCTTGTTGTTCTTGAAAATATTTATCCTCGGCTGCGGTAACAGTCCAATCAGATGAATTAGTTGTCATCTTTGGACGTTCACTCACAAGCAACCCGTAACCAAAACCTCCGCTGAATCCTTGATCTGAACACCAATGCCAGCCTACGCCCAGATTAGCTGCCCACTCTGGCCAGACAACCTTGATGTTTCCAAACCGTCCGTAAGCAACCAAGGTATCTCCTTGATAGTGATCTCGCCTGAAAACAGTATCTTCATACTGCTTTCGATGAGCAATGCCACTCTGAAAAAACAATGCCGTTTCCTTTAAAGGATTCCATCGATTAAAAATGAGAACAACCTGACTTTGCTGGCTAATACTATGTTCATAGTTCTCATATCTGGTAAAATTTATTGAGTGATTGGTGAATTGCAAGCCTAACAAAAGATCTTCCTTAACAAACAATCCTGCCCAAAAGCCGTCTCCAATCGAAGTCGTTGTCATTTGAACTGGATAACTTTGACTGGTTAATTCTTCAGCAAGAACAATTTTACTGATTATAAAAAGTAGGAGTAAATGAATAAAGAGAGAAGAAAAGGGATGAGTCACTGAGTGTCTATCGCGGAGTGCTATTCATTGGATTTCAAATATAATTCCTTTGATGAATACAAATCCGAGTCCATGTAACAGACCCATTTCATTCCTAAATCAATTACCTGATTAAGGATACCGGAATGTTTTAGATATGCTCTTTCCATGATGAATTAAGGAAAGAGTTTCTACAAACCCTTCAGAATTTTAATTTAGATGCATTGATGCGATTGGTCATTACAATTTAAAATTCATTGGTGAAACTCTATGCCTACTTCCAGTAGAATGAACTTTTCCCAATCAAGTTATTTTTTATTTAGGAGATCGATTTTATCAATTAGCAACTCCCATCAGCCCTAAAATTTTTTCAAAACTTAGCGATTTACAGCAAGGATTGAGAGTTCCAGATTCAGGACCTTCTTGATATGATTCAGTTCAAACTGCAGTGGCAACCCTCTTGAGTCGTTTTGGAGGAGAACAATTCGCGTAAAATGACCGTGCTGAAACAGATTCCCAATAAATTTGAGAATCAGGTTCTTGCACTAGCGCTGTGAGTCGATTTCCGTAACAGCACCCTGTATCAATCCCAATGGTTTTTCCCTTATGAAGGACATGAGATGTGGGTTGATGACCATAAACCACCCAACCAAAACTGCCATCATAAAGATCTTGCCAAGGAACTAGGCCCCTAGTTTCATTGTGATTGGGGACTGTCCCATCCCTGCGAAGATACCTAATGTACATTAAAGATTTGATTTGAGCCCTGCGTTTAGAGGAAAAACTCTTGGAGTCCAAAAGATGCTTGGGCTTACAGTGAATTTTTGAGGACAGACCTCCATGTATAACAGTAATGTTACCTGTTTGAAAAGAAAGGGGTGTACCTAGGAGGAGTTTCCAATCACGACCTTTCATTTTGCTGATAGTTTTGTGACCATCAGGTCCCAACCATGCCTGACACAATCGGCGTGGTGGTTTCTGATCTTTGAGAAGTCTGTTGGAAAATTGATTGTAGAATTGCAGATATTTCTCATCATGGTTCCCCCTCACATAAATTACTTCTCCTCCATCATCTTTAAGATCGTTGACGAAGGATAGTGTTTCGGCACCCGAAGGTCCTTTATTAAGGAGATCCCCAACAAAAATTAGCCTGTCTTGTTTGATTTGGTATCTAAGTTTTCTTAAAAGATTTTCCAATTCGTTAAGGCAACCGTGTACGTCGCCAATGACAAGTAATCGTGTCATGAAGCAATTGCAGTGAAGAGTTATCAATTCCGTATGAATCTATAAAACATCTTCAAAATGTATGCACACTATGACAAATTGCTGTTTATATTTATAAATTTAAAACTATCTACTTATTAAGGAGGGTCGGGGACGTTTGGTCAATTTCACTTTGGTCCGGTAGGTTTTACCATCTCGAAAAAATGTAATGTTCAATGTTTCCCCAGGTTGGTGAACATCAATTATTCGCGCCAGATCCTCAAGATTACTGAGGGGTTCTCCATCAAGTTTTGTCAGAATATCACCTCCCCAGGGAACTCGATAACGGCCAACAATGATTTCTCGATCGGCCCCCCTTAAACCAGCAGTTCCAGCAGCGGTACCGACAACAACACGAACTACCAATAAACCGTCTGGTACACTTAACCCAGCTCTTCGCAAGTAACGAGTAGGAATTGGCTCAACACCCAACCATGGTCGTTGAACGTATCCATGCTCAATCAAATCTGGGATGATTCTTCGGGCAGTGTTACTAGGAATCGCAAAACCAATCCCCACACTTCCTGCTGAACCAATAATTGCTGAATTGATTCCTACAACAAGCCCTGCGCTATTCAGTAAAGGACCACCAGAATTCCCTGGGTTGATTGCTGCATCAGTCTGTAGTACACCTTCAATCTTTCTTCCATTCTGAGCCTCAATCGTTCTGCCCAAAGCGCTGATAATTCCTGTGGTAAGGGTGTGTTGTAGGCCAAAAGGATTTCCCAAAGCCAAGACTTTCTGGCCAACAAATACTTCATCGGAATTGGTCATCAGTAAAACCTTTACCCTTTCTTCTGGAATATCAACTTTAATCACAGCCAAATCATTGTTTGGGTCTACACCAACTACATTGGCTTCCCATCGACTTTCATCCAGCATCGTGACAATTAATTCTTGTGCTCCTTCAATTACATGAAAATTGGTAACAATGTGCCCATCTCGATCGATAAAGAAGCCCGTACCAGAACCTGCCTCTGACGGCATAGGACGATAGAAGAAATCATAATTTACTGCGATAGAACTGATGTTTACAACAGCAGGACTGGTATCCGCATAAATTCGAATGTTTTCTCGTTCATCTAAAGAAATTTTTGGGCGTGCTAAGGATAATTCAAAACTCAGAAGTAGGCTGATTATCAAAAAAAATAATTTCTGAAACATATTTTCATCTGTTTAATTCTTTTATTGGAAAACCACCTGGTTATTCTTATCGAATTTTGGCCAATAGAGATCCTCTTGAAGTAGCCAACTCGTCACTTTTAACCAAGAAGTTCCCAAAGATTTTAATCTGTCTTCTACATAAGGATCAATTAGATTATCAACGTAGAACTTATTATCATTCTCAGAAAAGACACTCCCTGATTCACTCATTACCGCCCAGTAACTTCCGGGTCTATTCGTATATGCAATCGGAAGATCTTGATGCCCAATCAAGGATTTCCCAACCCATGGGCTAGTCCAGGCCAAACTAAGTAAATCCATAATCGTTGGAGCCAGGTCTATTTGACTTCCGAAGTCCTTAATTTCCGCATTTTGCTTAATTGGCCCTCCTAGAATTAACAATGGTATTTGGGATCGAATCGATACAAATTCACCAAAATCTTTGGGCTCTGATTGGGGCGTCAAGAAGCTAGAGGTATCTGCCGTAACAATGATGATTGTATTTTCAAACCAAGTTGTTTTTTCAGCAACTGATAGGAACTCTCCCAATTTTGAGTCCATGTAATGGACAGAATTGTAGTATTTGTGCAGAGCTTGAGTACCCAACCCCAGATCATATTCCGGTGGAACTGTGAATGGATGATGATTTGTAATCGTCAATGCTGAAGCAAAAAAAGGTACTCTCAGTTGGGGTAAAGAAGATAAAAGTTTTTGGAAAAGAGCCCCATCTGAATAACCCCAACCTAACTTTTCCGTATCCCATGGAAAATCAAATTTATCGACAATTTTTTCAAAACCATTTTCTTTAAAAAATGATGCTTGTCCATCAAAACTTGCATCACCGGCATGAAACCAAGTTGTTGAATATCCTTTTTCTTGAAGTACTGATGGCAAACAGCGAAATTGATTTTTCGCATAGCTTTTCATTACTGCAACACCATAATTCGGCATCACTGAGCAATAGGTTGCGATTTCACCGTGGCGAGTTTGAAAGCCGTTTGCGTAAAAATTCTTGAATAGAATTCCTTTTTTTGACCATTCGTCAAATTTTGGAGTCAAATTAATTTTACTACCATAGACCCCAATTTCAGATGCTCGGAAGGATTCCATCAAAAGCAAAATTATATTTAGTTTTTTGGAAGTATCTGGACAAAGCAAATTGGCTAGTTCGGTCACCTTGATTGAACAGCCATTAGCGTTGTGTTCTCGGACAAGAGGATACTCACTATAAATTGGATCTGATGGAAGCTTGCCCAGCATACTGGATTCAATTAACTCCAAGGCTTGGGTAGGTTTTTTGTGCGCTTCTTCTTTCTCACGATCTTGAGTCCAAAAGAAATAATTTAATGCAGCTGAAGTCAATGGATCATCAATATTTTTTCCAACATAAGAATTACTGTAACTGCCTGCGCTCCCACCAATCACAAATAAAGTAATCAGGCTGACAGTCCGTATGGGTAACTTTTGCTTCCATGACTGTTCATTTTTTTGGAAATGAAACGCAACAAAGACAAAACCTGAAATAGGGAAAAGGACAATCAGTAAAAAACTTGGGTGATGCAGAGCAGCAATAATGGTTGACGAGAAGTGTTGGGGTGCGTGAAGATACTCAAGCGTATGAAAAGGAAGGTGCGAGCCGAATTGAAGTAAATATTGATAATCAATGAAGGAAAAGACCGCTATTGCGATGAAGAGCAAAGTACTGAAAATTTTAAACAAACGATTTGTTAACGGTAACAGCCCGATTACAAGAGTAATCAATGCTGCATTCATTAGGTCATAGCCCAGACCTAACGAAAAAGTCTTTAATATTCTGGGATGGAGCTCAGTTTGTTCAAAAAGAAGTGAGATGCGAATTAATGATGTAAGGCAAAATGAAGCACTAAAAAAGATCCAAAGTGGGGTAGGATACAATGGAACTTTTATTTTAAGACTTATGAATTGATTAAGTCTTCTCAATCTGCTGAACCAATTGACAATTTTAACTTCTTAATCTGGTCTCGCAATTTTGCAGCAAACTCAAATTCAAGATTACCCGCAGCTGTTCTCATATCTGCTTCAAGTTCCACTATCCTATCCTCAATTTTACTCTGATTTTGATAAGCTGGAGCAGCATCTTCAACTACTTCTTCTTCCGCCATTTCAGTGCGTAAAGAAGGCGCCACAAAACGTTTTACAGTTGTTGGAGTTATGTTGTTTTTTTCATTGTAATCCAGTTGCCTAATTCTCCGAGCTTCTGTGATGTCAATAGTTTCCTGCATCGATTTTGTAATTCGATCAGCGTACATCAATACTTGTCCGTTAACATTCCTTGCAGCCCGACCACAAGTCTGAATCAGGGAACGTGTAGATCTCAGAAACCCCTCTTTGTCCGAATCAAAAATTCCCACAAGCGACACCTCTGGCAAATCAAGTCCTTCACGAAGTAAGTTGATTCCCACCAAAACATCATATTTGCCCATTCTAAGATCATGCAGAATCTGTGTTCGTTCCACTGCATCAACATCTGAGTGCATGTAGACCACTCTCACACCAAGATCTTTGTAATAATCTGTCAGGTCCTCCGCCATACGCTTTGTTAGAGTTGTAATCAAAACTCTTTCTTCTTTGTCAACGCGAATGCGTATTTCTTCAAGCATGTCATCGACTTGGCCGATCACAGGCCTTATTTCGATAGGAGGGTCCACCAGTCCAGTAGGGCGAATAACCAGCTCTGCTACTTGCTGCCCTGCTTTCTGAAGCTCGTATTCACCTGGAGTGGCTGAAACATATATTAATGGGATGTCTACTTTTTCAAATTCCTCGAAAGTAAGTGGACGATTATCAATTGCTGACGGCAGTCGAAATCCATGCTCTACCAATGTGGTTTTGCGACTTCTATCACCCATGTACATCCCTCTAACTTGCGGAAGGCTTACATGGCTCTCGTCTACAAATATGATTGCGTTTTCTGGCAGATAATTGAGTAGGGTAGTTGGAGCAGATCCAGGAGGCCTACGCTGTATGATGCGGCTGTAGTTTTCAATTCCTTGACAAAATCCTGTTTCCTCAATCATTTCAATATCATGTTCGGTTCTTTGCTTCAGGCGGTGATATTCGACCAACTTCCCTTGGGAATGCAGTTCTTCCAATCGCTTTTGAAGTTCTTCACGGATCATATTGATTGTGGTTGGGATCGTATCTAAACCTGTAACGTAGTGTGAAGCGGGGTAGATTACAAAGTGTCGGAGACCCGCAATTCGCTTCCCTGTAAGTGGGTCAAATTTGCTAATGTTTTCAATTTCATCTCCCCAAAGTTCAACTCTTACTGCATATTCAGCTTCTGCCATATAAATCTCGATTACATCTCCACGAACACGGAAAGTCCCGCGGTGAAAGTCATAATCGTTACGTTCATAGCGAATTTCTACCAATCTTTCTAATAGTTTCCCTCTCCTGTAACGGTCACCTTGGCGCAAATAGAGCAACATTTGCCCATACTCCTCAGGATCTCCCAATCCATAGATGCATGAGACACTACTGACAATAACAACATCTTTCCGTTCAAGTATGGAGCGAGTGGCTGAAAGGCGGAGGCGGTCTAACTCGTCATTTAGTGCAGTGTCTTTTTCAATAAACAAATCTCTTTGGGGAACATAGGCTTCCGGTTGATAGTAATCGTAAAAGCTTACGAAGTATTCAACTGCATTTTCTGGAAAAAACTGTTGGAATTCATTGTAAAGCTGTGCAGCAAGAGTTTTGTTGTGAGCGAGTACTAAGGCGGGCCGCTGCAACTTTGCTATAATGCTAGCCATCGTAAAAGTTTTCCCAGATCCGGTGATGCCCAGTAGAATCTGGTCTCTTACTTCTGATTCAAGATTATTGCAAAGGAATTCGATGGCTGTAGGCTGATCACCTGAAGGTTGATAGTCAGCCTGCATCCGAAAGATTTCAGACATTGATGATGTGTTGAATTTTACTATCGAAGATTAGTATTCATCCTCTGCAAGGACAATTAGCATATCTCCCTCTTCTAAAGTGAACACTTCCTCTTTCTTAGGGATTATGTTAATTCCAAATTTAGGTTCATATTCTTCAGATTTTATCTTCAATCCAAAACAAACTTCATCTCTTTTTTGTGCTGCAAGCATTATATCTGCAAAAGATAGTTCGGCAGGTAGATTTTCAAAATATAGCCATGCAGGTTTAAGATAGATCTCACTACCGTCTTCTCGAAAAAGATCTTCATAAACTAAATTAACATCTGGGTCCTCAGAGATCTGAGCCATCATTTTAGAAACAAATTGATTGCTCACCAAAAAATCTTTGACCCCAGATTGCTGAATAATTTGGGCATTTGCTGAATCCATTACTTCTGTAATGAGTTGGGTGTGAACTTCTTCACCTTTAACTCTTACTTCTCTAAAAAAGTGCCGAAACTTCAGCAACATGGAAATTGTTTCAGAATCGATTTCCTCAGTGGTACCATTTTCTCCAGCCATGATAATCACATTATCATATCGATGAGGATACAATCTCCCTGGGAAATTAGACATTGAGGGATTGACTTGCTGTAAAGTCATCCTAACTTTGGGATGCTTACTGGACAACTGCTGGAAGATTCTCTCCATTGCATCCGATTTTCTAGGGACAATGATATCTATTACGGAACCATCGTGAATGTACCCACTGTACTCATCAACTAAAATTGGCAATTTTCGGTTCCATCCAAAGATTAAATATTTTTCAATCTTCGGTAAAACCTTGTTTGTGGAGTATGATAGTTCCGTTGGAACTACAACTGGCTGCTCAAAAAAGTGAATTGTGGAGTCATCCTCGGCTATCACTATCGCCTCATCACCCTCCTCTAAAATTGTATCTGGTTTTGGATTCAGCATGATCAAATCAGATCTTCTAAGTCCAATTGGAACACTGCTTTGAAAATGAAATTGCATTTGGCCAAAGTTCTTCCCCCAAATAAATTTTGGAATTTCGGCAAAATATATTTCATCGCCAACAAAACCAACTAATTGTGAATAAACAAGAGACAATCCCGGAATTCTGGAAGTTTGAACAAGGATTTTTGCCAATATGAGATCTTCATCAAGAACAACGACTTTACCTGGTGCTATTCCACGAGCTAGGTCTCGATTACGCTCAAAAAACAACTTTGCTATTACTGGAGGCATCTTGTCTTCACCAGTAACGGAAGAGATTGCCATAATTGCCTTCAGAATCTGGTAGTCTCCCTGAATTTTTACTGCGTTTGTCGCAACCTGGGGTGATGGATTTGTCAATATGACAGATCTACCTTTATCAACACTAATTTTCCTGAGTGCTTGTGGTGATGAAGCCAAACCAGTTCTACATATTATCCTAGTAGTTTGTGTGTTAGGAAGGTGCTCATGAAAATAATCATCCATTTCTTCCTTCTCACGATCAGCCATGACAACTACAACCGCATCTTTTTCGGAAGCATTGGCTTCAATGAGTTCCTTAATTATCTCTAAGCATCTGATGTCAAAACCCAAGATAACAGTTTGATTTCTCTCAAGAACTTTGCTCTTACCTTTCCTCAGAATGGAAAGCCTGAGCTCAAACTGCTGAGTGATGAAAGCCACCATGCTTGAGAACAGTACCAAGCCCATAAAAATAGTGGCTATGGCTACCAGTTTTCCAGCAAGATTTGAATGTGCATCCAATTCTGCTAGAGAACCTGAATCAATGATTTGAAAAAAAGCATGCCATAGAAGGAAACCCATCTCCTCAATATTTTCATCTGGAAAAAATATAAAAGCTAAGAGTCTCAAGGCACCCATTACCAGAAAAGCTATGAAAAACAGGAAAAGCAGAGCAAGAAAGACTGCTGTACCCCCTTTGGAAAAGAAGTTATCAAGTCGATACCTAAGACGATCTTTAAATTTAAATTGCTGTTGTGCCATTCTTCCTAACTCAGAGTTAAAAACATAATTTTAATAGAACTAAACACAAACCAAACTACTAAAAATTTGATTCGAAACGCATATTCTATGCAATTATATAAACTATAGCTTCCAGGAAGCCAAATTAGTATTAATCCAGATTGAATTTAATAATTTATTAAAATTAACTATTTGTCCAACAATATATTTTATTTAAATATCTGTTTTTACTTGATTATAAATCCTATCTAGAAATTGAGGGTTTGCTTGCTGGTTTAAAAAAGATACTCTTGGCCTACCTCAAATGTTGGGGTAAATTCTTCATCACCGAGTAGAGGCCAACCATGCAACAACAAGGGCGTGTCAAGTGGTTCAATGAACGCAAGGGTTATGGGTTCATTGCTCAAGAGTCAGGTGAAGATTTGTTTGTTCATTTTTCTCAGGTTCAGGGCAAGTAACTTAAGGAAGGGGAAATTGTCGAATTTGAAATTGGTGAAGGTCGCAAGGGGCCTTGTGCTGTAAATGTGCAAACGATCTGAAGAAACCACATGGAGGAACAGCAGAGCATCGTTGCTCCTCCTTTAATTGATTCAGTTTTTTTCAAACACTGAACCCTTACCAGGTTCGAAAAGTTTTTCATATGTTTTATTAGCAAAGGAATCTGTCATTCCTGCAATGTAATCACTGACAATCCTTGCAGCTTCTTTTTCCGATGAGGAAGTAGTAAACTTTTTCTTAAATGGATCTGGAAGAATCAACGCTCCCTCTTGCAGAAAAATTTCAAATAATTTTCTAACAATGTGATGTCCCCGATAATTCGAGAGTTGAACGCTGTTTAGTTGGATCACGTGTCTAAATACCATACCTTTCAAGATGGAAATGAATCTTAAAGATTCTCTTGACAACTTTGCATTGAGATCCAATAAAGGATTTTCAAATTTTTTTTGGACTACAATTTCAACCGAACTGATCAGTGAATGTACGATTCCGCCTATGGCCTGTTTCCTCAATGAACTTTGATCATCAGCATTTGAGAAAAGTTGATCTTCCAAAGAACCTAGATTTTGAGCTTTCCACCACCAAGAATCACAGGCTTTCCGAACCTCCTGCCAGTTCTCTCTCGTTATTAATTTGAGCGCTATAGCGTCTTCCAGATCGTGTACTCCGTATGCGATATCGTCTGCTAATTCCATCAGTGACGTATCCAAAGAAAGGTGTTTGGAAGCACCATGTTCATTTTCATTTGGTGGAAAATATTCACAAAAAAGCTTCCTATCTGAATAATTAAATGGGCTAAGCAACCAATTCAGGATTTTTTTTTCGGTATCAAAAATACATTTTGGAGGAAACCAAGCATATCTTGATGATGTAGAACTCTTTTTTGGCCAGTTTTTCTTGCAGACCTCTTCATAAAACACTGGATATTTTAACACGCCCAATAACGATCTCCTAGTAAGATTAAGACCATATCGCGGCGTATGTGCTTCGAGTTTTGTTAGCAGACGAAGAGTTTGTCCATTTGCTTCAAAACCACCATACTTGTATAACTTTGAATTTAGAGCAACCTCACCACCATGACCAAATGGTGGATGTCCCAAATCATGAGACAGGCAAATCGTTTCAAGCAAAGCTGTGGATGGCAACCATTCTTGAAAAGTTGGTTGATTCCTTTCGATAACTAATAATAAACCTCTACCAATTTGAGCTACCTCCATCGAATGGGTTAATCTGGTTCTGTGAAAATCGCCTTCAGACACCCCCAAAATCTGCGTTTTAGACTGTAATCTACGAAATGCCGCAGAGTGAATTACCCTCGCTCGGTCTCTCTCAAAAGGGGTCCGTAGATCCGCTTTTCGATTCAAAGACTTTTCAGAGCGCCTTTCTTCCCAAATTGAATTCTTCATCAAGCCATCTCAAACTTTTCTGCAATCTCAATTTTGCTGCGACCGTAGTTTCTTGAAAAGAACAACTCAAATTGGCTAGGCCAATGCAGCATGACCTTTGAATCTGTTTCAACAATGACCAAACTTCCAATCATAATAACTTTTGAAAGGGCAAGCTTTGGAATAATTTTTCTTAGTTCATCAGATTTGTATGGTGGGTCCAAAAATACCATCATCTTTGATGGTTGTCTTAAAGAATCAAGCCACTTTAAGGCGTCTATTCGATGGGCGGACTTTCTAGGAAGATCGCATTTTTCAAGATTCTTTATCAAAATTTTGAAATTTGCAGGATTGTTATCAGTAAAAACTATTGGTCTTGCGCCTCGACTAAATGCCTCCAAACCAAGTGAGCCACTCCCAGCATAGGCATCCCAAATCAAAAAATCCTGCAAATCAAACCAATGATGAAGTGTATTAAAAATAGCAGTTCGGGTCCGACTAGAACTAGGACGCACTATTTGGCCTGATGGCACAAGAAGTTTGAATCCTTTAAGATTACCTGAACTGA
>JACLAC010015464.1_pt1 | contig 15372 bp, 19 predicted proteins | sample 8027881 | NCBI WGS metagenome assembly JACLAC01 (sample SAMN15725517, study PRJNA655200) | protist metagenome | isolation source: fluorescence activated cell sorting (FACS) single amplified genomes of... | place: Spain: Blaines Bay Microbial Observatory, Mediterranean Sea | collected 2016-01-19
TCGCTGCTGGTGAGGTGGTGGTTCGCCCTGCCAACGCGCTCAAGGAACTGCTTGAGAATTCACTCGACTAGTAAATCGACGGTGGTGCAGATCACTGCTGGCCGCGGCGGCACCGACTCGATGAAGATCGAGGACAACGGGCACGGCATCCGCTACCAAGACATGAGTATTATTGCGCACCGGTTTACCACGAGCAAGCTGCGCAAGTACAACGACCTGGGCGCGATATCCACCTTCGGGTTTCGTGGCGAAGCGCTCTCGAGCATCTCGCACGCGGCGCGGCTCTCCATCATCACGAAGACGTAGTGACAAGGACCTTGCGTAGGAGTAGTAGCTTCGTGGACGGCGACATGCAGGAAAAGCAGCCGCGCAAGCTGGCGGCAACAGGCCTGATGCGCGAGCACGGCACGACAGTGAAGTACGAGGACCTGTTCTATCGAGAACCGATGCGCAAAAAGGCGATGTGAAAGCCATAGTGAAGAGTTCCGTCACGTGGGTATTGTGGTCGATGCGTACGCTATCCACCATCCGACAGTCTCTTTCCGCTGTTTACGCGAAGAAGATACTTCGGGCGGAGGCGCTGGCAAAAAGCGCAGCGCAAAGGCCGCCGATGGTGGAGCGGGCGGTCGCGCGGATTTTAATCGCAAGACGCCGGGCGGTGCGTTCACTACGCAACGCGACGTAATTCGATATTTGGAAGGCGAGGAGCTGGCGTCGCACCTGCTGCCTGTGTCGTTCGATAGTAAAAGCGACCAGGCGGGCAATAAGCTGAGTGTATCCATCAAGCTTCATGGCGTGGTTTCGGACTGTAGTTACTCGCGCAAGAAGCGAGAGTGCGTGCTTTTCATCAACAACCGACTTGTCGAATGCACCAAGCTGAAGCAGCGTGTCCACGCGGCGTACCTGTAAGTGGCTGGGCCGGACTTTGGCGGCGTCGAGGGCAAGACGAAAACGCAAGGCGGGTGGGCGTATCTGCATTTGGAGATCGATCCACTTGCTGTCGACGTGAACGTGCATCCCACTAAAAAGGAGGTCCACATGATGGAGGAGTCGCTCATCCTGGAGGAAGTGGGTGCAGCCATTCAGCGCGTGCTGTCCAAGGACGCCGGCAGCGGCGGGAACTTCGACGCGAGCCGGGTGCGGAACTTCGCGGGGCAGAGCATCCAAATGAACTACACTGATAAGGTAGTGTAGTAAGAAGATGAGTGACAAGCGCGACGCCGAAGAGCACAAGGGCCAGAACAAGAACACCGCGAACGGCGCACACGACAAGAAGAAAGACAACAACGTGAACGTAGTAAAGGGCTACAACGACCGCGACATGAAAGATATGAAAGACCACGAGAAGGCCTTGCGCGTGCGCACGGACGCGCGTCAGACGAGCGTGCTGGACTTCTTCAAGGGCGCGCAGGCGAAGGCAGCGCAGCTGCAGGACATCAAGAGCCGCGTGCTCACGGACGATGTGCTGCGCAAGATGCACGGAGACTTCGCGCGCTGGCGGCAGGACCGCAAGAACGACGCCGTGTGCGACCGCAAGCTGAGTGAGACGTGAACGCTGGGCCAGATACTCAAGGACAGCGTGTTCAATGGTTCCCACGCCGCCGCGGCGCTGCACAGCAACAGCTCGCTCCTGTTCCAGCGCCACTACCTGCAGGTGGAGCGGGACGACCTGCTCACGAGCCAGCTGCAGCGCAGCGTGTGGGTTGGCGTCGTGGACAGCCAGCGCGCGCTGATCCAGTAAGAGAAGTCACTTTTTCTCGTCAACATGCTGGTGATTTAGTGAGCACAGCACTCTGCAGTTGCTGCTCCTGCTATCGTACGTGAAACACGCGGTGCCGCGATTTACTCTGGGTATGAAGGACGCAGCAGGAGCTGGTGCAGTCGACGGTGTCAGTCTGCTCGAGTTGATGACCTCTTTTCTCGGCTCCGCACAGAAGAAGAGTTCGAAGACTGGCGCTCTGGTGATGAGCCCAACTGTGAAGGTCTAGGTAGACTCGGCTAACATTTCGACGACGACCGGGGATGTGAAGGAGATGGCAACGGCATGTGTGGACGCGCTCACGTCCCGTCGCTCTTTCCTAAATGACATTTGTGGTATACTTATCAACGAGCAGGGAAGTCTAGTAACTCTGCCTAACCTCTACTGCTTCAAGAATATCGACATTGCGAAATGATACGCTGCGGTGCCCGCGTTTATACTGGACTTGGTCGCGTTAGTGAAAAAGATCGAGTGACTGGAAGGTGAGCTCGCAGGACTGTGACAAGGGTGCAGCTCTTCCTCGTCGAACTCTAGTTCTTCCTCCAGCGCCAGTACAGGTGCAAACGCTATGGAAGTCGATGCTGAGGGTGGCGACGTCGAGATGAAAGACGCAGCCGATGTGGGCGACTCTGGGTCTGGGTCTGGTGGCGCGTCGACAGCACCTGGCTCAGGACTTCCTGGCAACGTTCTGCCTCGCGCGAAAGCCGTCGAAGTCCTCACCCAGATCGCCGACCTCGAATGCGACATCGTAAAGCGCGTTGCGCAGTTCGTCGTAAACAAGGTGCGACCTGCCGAGTCTATCATGAAGCCCGCGGTCGTTTAGAACCTCGCGAAGACGCACGGCACGCCTAAACCGATCGGCAACGCTGCGACAGACAAGGACGACAAGCTGAAGGCCACAGCGGACGCAAACGGGAAAGGTGCGCAGCTCGTCAAAGATGCAAAAGGCAACTGGAAGCAGATCAACAAAGCGGCTGGGTAGGGTGGAGCTGATGCGAACGGAATGAAGACGATTCGCTTTATGGACGAGAATGACGAAGTAGTCAACGTAGAGATAAAAGACAAAAACGTTGGCCCGGACGCAGGCGGCTCCTCATCATCGTCATCCTCATCATCCTCTAGTAGCAGCAGCAGCGCTGTTGCTCGCCGCACATCGACTAGTGCACCAATTGGGAATGCAGACAGCCATGGATGGGGCCCCGGCGAACACCCCGACATCGAAGAATCGAGTGACACGCTGAAGCGCAGACTTGTCGTCGAGAAGAGCCACTTATTTCTACACTCTTTTTGGCAGGCGTTCTCCAACCAGCCATGGCTGCGCGCGCCGAAAGGCTGCGAGAAAACGGGCACTCGCCCGTGGATGATCGACCCAAAGAAGGCGGCCGAGCTGCAGGTGCTCGGTTTGGAAGAGCAGAACATGCTGAAGTTCGCAGGCAATGGGAAAGGCTTCGCGAAGGTGGTGACCGAAACGACCGGGGTGGTGTCGAAAGAGCTGATGGAAGAGCAGCGCAAGTACCCGATCTTCGAAGTGCTGCACCTGCAGCAGATTTACAGGGTTTTTGAACGGTGCTAATGTGCCAGCGCAAGTACGCGCAGTTCAAAGTAAACAAGTTTCTGAAACAGGGTTGTCAATTTAAGTTTTGTGCTGATGTTTGTTGATGTTGGATTGCATATCTGATGTTTTAGTTTTTGAATTTTCACAAGATGTTGTACGACGTTGATTGAACATAAGTATCGCTAACGCTATCGCTGTCAAGGAATGATCTGTCAAGCTGGGAAAGTATAGTATGTCTAACTGGCGTCAGTGAGTTGTGAGGTGAACTTACGCAGAAGTTCTCGACGTGCGTGTGCGTATGCGATTAAGTTGCACAACTACTATACGTATACTATGATTGATCTTGATGTAAAACTAAAAGTACATTATCCATGGGATCTATCTCCGACATCATCACATTCATATCAACTACAACGATAAATATTTTCTTTGTATACAGGACGAATGATCCAGTGGACGTAGAATAGATGATTATAGACATAACCATAAGCATAACAAGTTTCAGAATCAGATTTTGCCACATAGTTCGGTAAAGGCCGATTTAGAATTAGATTAAGAACGAACTAAGTTTTCAAGTGAGTATAGTTTGTGAGTACAAACTTAAATTTAACTAAGGTACAAGCACCAGTCTACTAATTCTAATTCTATTATAAGAAAAAAGCGCAACAAGTAAGACGGTCTCTTAGGATACTAGTAATAAATCAACGTTACTAAGATGGTTAACGACGGCAGCAAGTCTCCGTCGGGTCTGGATAAGGAGAGTGAGAAGATCTCCTACGATATGCAGAATAATAACAACGACGCCGGCCAGATTATGAGCGAGAAAGACTCGATCAGGTCTACTTCGCGCTTTGTTGCACCGAACGCTTTTTCGAAACCATCGCAGGCAAACAATTTACCGTCGAAGGCTAACAGCAGCCGGCGCGACTGGCGCGACGCAATCGTCAGTAAGAGTAAGCAAGCCGAGGACGAGGAGGAACAGGGCTGAGCTGACGAGGAAGACCTCGACTACGACGTAGATGTTGACGTTGATGACGAAATAGACGTAGATCACCAGGACCAGGACGACGCGGGCGTATATATTGATGATGAGGAAGATGAGGATGATCTTGAAGAGGCCGCAGCCGAAAAGGGTGAATCGAAGGCGCACAGCTGAAGCGGTAGTTGAAGTGGGAGCTCCTACTCGGCTTCGTATTCTTCTTCTTCTTCTTCTTTCATGAGTCGTCCTAACGGTGCCGGTAATGGGAGCAAGTTGCATTCGCGCTCGGACTACAGTCCGCCTGGACGTGGCGCAAAGTGAGACATCAACAACGAAAGGCGACCCTCAAGGACGAAGGACATTGCAGTTGGTGGTCATGCTCCGAAGAACAACAACAAGTTTCTGGCCGGCACCAAATACAGTCTTTAGACTGGTTCCTGAGAAGCAAGCAAAGTGTCATCAGCTATTGTGCGTCGTACTGCGCCAGCTGCTAAGGCACTGCCGCCTAAGACGAGGCAACCACTGAACGGGCAGCGCTTTGCGAACGATCCACCATTGCAATACGATCGAAAGCGCCAAACCGACCAACGTGGCAAGCCCCAGCAGTAGAAATACGACAATCCAAGTCATGCTTGTGATATGTTGTTCGGTAATAAAAGCCGCGACGATCGACGAAGCAGTGAAGGTGACTTGGATAGGCCTCGCGACCGAGTTACTCCCCCTGCTTCGGGTAACAAAACCGGTCAAGCAAATCCGTATGCGAAATACGCGTCTACGGGTCGGGATAGAGCCCCAACATCAACCGCTGATGCAAACGTAAAGGTAAAAAACCCATACACGAAATACTAGGCGGAGGATCCGAAATTGAAACCTAATCCGTATGACAAATACTAGAAGGAAGAGACGAGTCGACGTGACGACAGAAGGGAGAAGAACGAACATGATCGTGACCTTAGCGAGAAGCCAAATCCTTATGACAAGTATGCGCGCGTGGAAAGTCCGCCGCTCGAAAGGAAACGCGCATTCGCGCGAATGGGTACGCGTCAAGAAAGGCGGACACCTCCCGTGTCCACACCGCCGGTTGAGTGCGACGAAGCATTCCGCCGTAAGAGCCATATAGTGCAGGAGAATGCTAATAATGCCAATAAGCTTGCAGCCTTTCTTGGTGTGGGCAGCTCCTCCTCCTCGGCATCCAGCGCTGCTACCTTTCCACCGCAGCGTAAGTAAGTGAGGGCTGAACGCGAAAACGACGACCGCGAGCGCTACCCGCCACTGGAAAGACACGCCAGAGTCGATCCGATGTAAGCTTTTGCGCAGCAACGAGGCGCTACTGGACTCGACGAGCAGCAACGGGAGCCACGTCAGATGCCACGATTTCACCCTGTGAAAGACAAAATGGTAATGGACAAGTCGCTCGCGCGAGATAAGTCACTACGCCGACCGACTCAGCGCGATCCACCAGCTACGCGTGCGCCGCCCATGCCTCGCGACTACAACTATGCTAAGGAGTCCCGCGATCCATCAATGCGTGACCCTAGTAGACGTCGTGACGCTGGTCAGGCTCCACCAGCAACGCATGGCGTGCACACCGACTATCGTGAGCGGGAGCGGGATCGTGAAGAATTCGACAGTCGTGCAAGTAGACACGTTCAGCAGGAGCGTGACCGCACCGACTCTCGCACCAGAAAAAGTGTTGATTTGAGAGCAGAAGTACGAATTGAACACGATAAAGATGAGGAACTTCTCGAGCGCCCGGGTGACCGCCCCCGTCACCGCACTTACAGTCGCTCGGGCACGTCGCACGCACTGGCTAAGGACAGCGAGGATGAGAGCCCACTAGAACGCCCTGGACCAATCGTGCGCAATGGCGTGCGCGTAGACGGTAAGGCAAAGGGTCGTTCAAATGACAAGATGGATAGTAAGTATGCGGCTGTGACTGACGACAACATGATGGCCTTGCGCGATCGGCAGGTGTGGATCGGCGAACTGACGGTAGATCACGATTCAAATTACCTGGGTAAGTCTGAATTTTAGACTTAAGTTTAAGTAGATGAAACTGAAAGAGTAAACTTAAAGTTAAACTTCTAATAAATATTCTACTTCTTGTAGTTTATGTTTTATTTAGTACATTTACAAAAATTTTTACATCCTACAGTAGTTCTAGTTTTACCTTAACTTGTTTGAAATAAAACGATCACTTTCTAAATAGAAGTACAAATGAGTAATTCATCTGTCCTGCTTGAACTTCTTAACCACTCTATTATTCATGAAACTCCAGAACGCAACTTGCGGCTGTTCGGGAACATCCAGCAAGTCTTCTTTTCTCGCGGCTCTCACCGCGTATTCAAGCGGCTAATGTGATAGAATATCAAGCCGTACCGCTACGCCTTCGTGACGTTCTAAGAAGCACGCGACGCGCAGCGGCTGATCGCGTCCATGGAGTCACTCACGGTGAAGGAAGATGGTCAGACCATCAAGATAGGACCTGTCAATGGACATCCTGTTACGCGGAAGAATAACTGACACCAATTCGACATCTTCGAGTTTAACGGCTTTTCATCCGAGGCTGCTGAAGGAAGCACGGTTGGCAAAGGTGCTGCACAGTGACAGTTATTCTCTTCATCCTCAGCGTCATCATCTTCATCTGGTCTGAGACTGAAGCGTGGACCACGACACGGACGTGATCGTGAAATGAGCCGCGGGCGGACCGATCAAAGCCGCATGGTCCGGGAGCCCAGCATAAGTCCGATCGTGCTAAAAAAGCGAACCGATGTAGAAAATGACAGGCGTCCGGATCACGACAACTACAGGGATCACTATGCGCGTGATCAGCGTGAAGGCAGCTCCAGCTCATCTTCTGGTCGTCCTAATATGACCCAAAGTGAAATGCTGGATATGAGAAGGTTTGAGCACAATCGAGGCGAGGTCCAGGCGTTAGGTCGTGAACGATCGCGTTCGCGCGAGCGCGATCGAGATCACGAGCGGCATCGTCACGATGAAGAGAGAGACCGTCACACCAGTTACCGTGCAGCAGGAGCAGCTCCTTATTATGATCAAGTACAAGATTGCAGAGTTCATGTACAAGAAGAGCAAGACGGTGACGAAATTAACAACGCAGATCACGAAAGTGCCAACGGGCAGAGGGAACACAGAGAATTCTAAAAAGGTATGGGCAAAAAGGGTAAGGCTAAAGGTGGTGGTCAAAAGAGCCAGAAGAACTGGAAAGACTCAAAGAAGAGGTGGAATCAGAACCAGAAGCAGAAAGGTGGAGGAAGCGGCTCAACTGGTAGAGGTCGTGAAGGTGATCAATAAGATCAGTGAGAAACAAAGGCGCTATCGGGTATGAAGTAATAGAATGATCATAATGATATGTATATGACTCCACCTTGGGTGTCTCAGTCTCAACCTCACCCAGTACGTCAAGATTTTTTCAAGAATTTTGTGAGTGTGTACGACTAAGTGAGCCTGGTTCGAAGTCGAACGGACGTGGACGATATAATTATAAACAATGACAATGACTGGGATTAATCTGCTGATGTCTGATGTGTACTTGTATAGTTGTTGTAAATGCACTACAACTTGTTCATCTCTTCATCATAGACTAAGTGTGAGTGACTTGAGTATCGTCGTGGGAGCAGGCAAAACATTGGGACTTGGACGATAAATATCCATGAGCATGACCATGGCTATTATATTGTTAATGTTATTTAATGTTCGTGGTGGTCTTCGGTTCCGCTCCTTCGTATGCGTGTCGTTTCTGCGTTTCTTAATATTCGAGTTACAGTTGTTATACAGAGTCTTCTACATTATCTACTTCTACTATCTTCTACTAAGCACTATATCATAAACATAGAGTGACATAGAGTTTCGTATCTCCAAGATGCTGAGTAGCGCTACATCAGGTAAATCACAGGAGATCGACCTTGTCTTCGTACGCTCGCCTAGCGTCGCAGGTAGCGGTGCGCAGGGTCGTGTCTCCGAATCCTCATCGGTCGACTTAAGTAATTGTAATACGCAAAAGCAGTCGATGTCGAATTCTAAGTTGTCCCTTTCTGCATGATACGTAGCGCGCCAACGATCGTCTGGCATTGAAGTTAATGTGGGCATGCCTTCGACGCTCCTTCACAAGTCGATGAAGGTATCCTCTAGTGCAATTCCTCCTGTGGATCCAGCGCTCGTACTCAACGAGGACAGTCGACTGGACGAGACAACCGCGTCGCAGTCAGACATAGGTGGTGACGTTGACAGTGTTCTCAACCTGCATGCACCATAAATTTAAATGGAAATGGATGCTAGTGCAATTGCAGAGCGTGAATTTGAACAACTCGCGGGAACGAACAGCACCTGTAGCGTGAAAAAATCAAATACGGGTACACAGCTACTACGGCGAGCCACCAGCGGTTTCTCTGCGGACGGCAGCGAGCTTAGTTTCGAGAGAAGCAAGGTGGATGTCCGTCCAGTCGTCGCCGACCGTGATACTCCACAGGCCAGCGACGACGAATTGCACGGTGAAAACGAGAGCGTCCCCGTGCCAATTCCCTCGATGGAACTCTTGGTCCACGGAGGCCGTCCGAGCGTCGCCCCAACTGCGGCCACAGCGTCCGTTGTAGGAGGCACTGTAACAGGGGACACGTCTATACAAGAACACCAACGTTTGCAAAGCTAGAGTAGCACGACCAGCGAACAACGGCTTCGTTCGATGAGGGCGAGCACAATGTCGTCACAAAGCGCGTTGCAAATGGCAGAAATCACAACATCAGCCGATCGAGAGTCCGTAGTCTCGCTCGACAACACAAATACGGACACGCGAAAAAGCGTCGCACGCGCGCCGCGACCAACTGCGCACGAGCTGAGTACATATGTGCCTCCTTCACTGGAGAACGCAAGTGAAAATGTGCGGCATCCAACTCCAATGTTGCCGATTCTGGGTCTAGATGCAGGGGCCAGCGCGCGCATATCAGCAGCACGACCTACGGTGCGTTCTTAATTTTTATTATTCTTCCATCGGTACGTAGTCGTAGTAGCAAGCATAGTAGTAGTAGATATTATTCTACAACTACCTCCTCCTTTTTTATGTACTTACGGTTACAACGATTCCACACATTTTACACCTAGACAGCGACAATATCATTCCGTTTCGGCGCGGGATGGCGTTTACGTCAACCCATAATGCGTTGAAAACATTTTAGTTTGTCGAATACTGAAACTTATACGGATGGATCTGGCTTTACTTTGCCTGATCCTGACCTTCTGACTCCTCTATAGTTATGAGGTCTGATACATTTCGTTGACACAATAATGTGAGTCGTGCTGTCTACTCGTACTCCTAAATAACGCTTACAATGCAGTTACATTGCTAATGCTGTTCAGCTACTTCAGGTTCAGATTTATGTCACACTACTTACTAGGTTTCCAATTCTAAGTACACCGTGCTCAACACCAACTCTAACCCGAACCACCGCGCGCAAAGCATGATGAATTTTGGTTCCTTGCCTTCAGTGCCGGAACATGCAGCCGTGCACCACTTTAGTTCTGTTTCCTCTGCCGCAGCCGCAGCTGCTAACAAAAAGACTATGACGCGCGCTGAGCTGCAGAAGTTCGCTGAGCAGGTGCGGAGGATGGACGAGAAATTGGCGTGACGTTAAGGCTGACTCACTGGCGAAGAGAGCGAAATCAAAGACGCAGACGCCATAAGCGTAAGTAGCAGCACGTACGGCGCAGCTCAGGAGATGCAGAAGCAAATGAATTCCACGAGAACGCAGGACACCTTTGACTTTCGGTAGAGCAGCCACTACCGCGATTCGGGTACCAACCGTGAAATGCGCGAGTCAGAGTACTACGCACACCTGGTGGGGAAGCATGTGCCAGATGCCTAGGAGTACACAGGTGGTGTAGCTGTAGATGGACTCGGCATCGCCAATACGCGCGGCGTGCCGGCGGATAGGGATAGTGGCGTGAATACTAAGAGCATTGCGTCGCTTGGACAAACGTTCCATGTCTCTTCTATTGCGGTAAAATCGCAAAATGAGGAGGATGACGGAAAGCGGGAGCACAAGTCTACTGTTATGTTTGCACCGCCCTGAAGCAACAGCGTCTACAGTCTTCAATCTAACGAACCAGCCGTTTCAGCTGAAACAGAGAAACCAAAGATCTCGACGGAGCAACAGAATCTGATGCGTCGTAGCGTATCGGGCGCCCATATGAACAATTGAGACCGCGACCGACCTAGTTATATCATGGCAAACAGCAATTACTACAACGGGCCACGTGGCAGTAACGCACCATTCGTGCAGCACTTCAACGCTCCGCCACCGGAGGCAGATACTGCAGCCCCATCGCCAGCGTCGCCAAGGTCACAAGTAGACGACGACTGCAGCACACCGGAACGCATTGAGACTTCGACACCGCAACAGTTCATTCACTAGGCGCGCGTTACGCCTCCAACTGAGTCGCGATTCCCGCGACCTCAAGAAGGTAAACCGCGGCACATCTCTATTCGGTCTGAGCATGTGGCTGAAGAAGAAGAACTAGGTGGAACGAGCACAAAACAGCTGATCAACTCACGAGTTAGTGCTCGCTTGGATCAGCTTATTGATGTGGACGCGGACGGTGGCACAGATAAGGATTTATCCGTCGAAGCAAGTGAGGATAGTGCGGAAGCCGCAACGGTTAGCGCTAGGACCAAAGCTTCTGTGCTAAAAGTTGATGAGCTGGATGAGGTCGTGCATCGGATCAGCTCTAGTCGAGGCAGCTCTTTACGTCGCCCCTCTGGCCATAGCGTAAAGATAAGTGAGCGTGTGAGCACCAAGACGTACAATGAGCAGAGTGATGAAGAACCAGTGAATGAACGCCACAGCGGAGCTAGCGCAGAAGGTTGGAGGCGTAACTCAAAGCGCACGGTACCAGTGATGAAGAAAGTGGTCTACTACAGCGAAACTGGCAGCGTGCTACACGAGGACACTGAATTTGTGGACGCAGAGACGAGGAAGTCGCAAAAAATCCAAAACAGAGTCCGTGAACCAACAGGATTTAATCATGGCTTTAACAAACGCGATCTCGACACTTCCGACTCTACCACCACCGATTCGACACTGTCGCTTGAGAAGCGTCAGTCAAGGAAGAGTCACAAGATCAAAGATACAGAAGTAGATAGGTTGTTAACGAAGATTTCGAAAGTGATTGACCAGAAGCTGGAACTGAATACAAGATGAAGCAACGTACGAGTGCAACAAGCGGACCAGTGAGACGATCCAGTCGATAAGGAGCGAGACTCAACGGCGCACCGCAAACTCGATAGCATGAAGCGAACGATCGTGGGACTCGAGCAGACTCAGAACGAAATTATCGAACAACTGCGAGAAAGTCGTGCCAAGTAGAACGTTGATTCCAGCGAAATCAAACGTCTAAAAGAATCCAAGCAGACCTTGAAGTCATCGCTAAAATGAGAAATTCGGTGACACGAAGCGCAGCGACAGAGTGCCATACGCGCAACGGCACGAACGACCGGTTCTCTGTCGCGTCGTACTTCAAAGAGCAAGAAGTTGGTGAAAGTGCTCGGTAAAGAGGAAACGGCCATGCCCACGGTCAATCATTTGCCGCCGCCTAGCGATCCAAACATGCTAAATGCGGCCGACTATCTCGCGGAATACGACGATCTAGATGACCTCTACATGCAAGTGACCGACGACGATGGCGCGGATAATGATGACTACTGGAACCAGTATGATGATGAACTGCCAATAGTAGCAAGGGAGTCCGCTTTACGCCAGGCACCTCGCAGAAAAACGCAAAATGATTATGATGAAAACCATAACCCCACGACGACGACTATAAACGCGAGCGATTTATACTGGGATAAATACGTCGACCATAGTGCGAACTTGCTATCGGATCAACCACGTCAGAGCCAGCGTTCTCGCGGCAGCCGCAGATCTGGTATCGGCAATGCTTTAACCAACAGGGTGTCTAACCACAGAAATCCTTCTAACCTTGTTACGACGAACGATAACGCAAATACGTTGAAGGAGCAGCTTTCTGTGAAGCACTGCGTTTTCTACCATCACCATTACCTTGCGGGTGAAGATATAGTGCTGCCGCCTCACACCAGTAAAAAGGGTGAACACTTTCATCACGTGCACTTCGATGGTCCGATGAACGCAGTACCAAGAACAATGCGGGATAAAGCAACTGTGCGCACTTTGACAACAGAGCGGCCACAAATTTAAGGAATGGTGGATTCGGTTGTGGAATTGTCAACACTTCTACTAAAAATCCCTCTATGGTGCACTTTATTTATCTAAGTATAAAAAATGACTGATAAATCGTTTCTCTTTCAACATTTTAAACTAAAAAATCTGCATTGAAAAATGTACATCCGCGAATATTTTTTTTAAGAATGCACGGCGAAGCGTGCCTCAGCTGCACTTGTACAATAATTAGGTGCAAACTCAGTACATTGTGAGTGCTACTTCTAGCAGTGAACGATTTAGTTGTGACTGTGTGAATGTGACTGTTTTTTGTTTCTTTCCTAGGTTCTTTTAGTTTCAAAATGAGCATCACAAAAAAATCAAAAAATCAAAGAAAATGTTGTGAGAGATGTTGTATAGCGATTGTGACCGTCTAGTATCATGTGACGCATGCGTGCTTGTTTGAAGACGTATCCAAACAAATTATGAACAAATCATTTACATTCTCAATATTTTTAATTGGCAACCAGTTTTTGGATTTAGCACTCGACTACGACTCTCAATCAAGTTATATTTCTAGTTTTTCTTTTTTTTCAACTTTCAAATTTGCTGTGTGTGTGTCTGAATGTGATTGCATGATTTGCTGTTGGCTCCCTTTGATTGAAGTAACTTTATTGATAATTTCACATTTCCTTGTTGCGATTACCTTGTTGCGTTTATAACTTTCGCAATTTTTATTTTGAATTTGATGTCAACTCCAACACCAACTGTACCACAATAAGAAAACGATCACTTCTTACATCAACTTCACCATCGTCCATCAACACTTTTTAAACACAATTATCGTTGAAACACAAACTAAAAAAGGAGGGCTACTTAGAGGATCAATTTCTACTTGTGCATCTGGGTCGGGACTTTAACTTAAATTTCGATTGGCGAGTTGAAGATATTATTTGAAGACTAATCGAACCGTACATCATCAAGTGTGATGCGATCACTCCAACATCAATGAAGTAATACAATTTAGTTTTCGTAGCAGAAGCTGAAGCGATTTTGGGAAGGCTAATTATCACCGATAACGCACTTTTTTCAACGAGCAAGACTTAGGACAATTACGCATACGTTACTAAATAGAGGTGTTTAGGAAGTAGTAAACGTATACGAGAGGACGCCTTTGTTTTTTGAGCGCGTGTTGAGCAGTGTATTTTTTTTATCGACTCCTGAATAAAGAGACTTGCTTTTTTCGTATATTTTCAGCTACCATTTCCACCAGTATATAGCACTAGTAGAACATCTTTTATCTTATTCTTAATGGTTATTTAGCTTTTTAATAACTTCTTCACCGCGCGTTGACAATTGTCTAGCTGCGCCAACCTGTAAATTTTTGGATAACGTATCACTACAACAACATTTTTTGGAGTAAAGCAAAACAAGTGCTTCAGAAAAAGTAGCACCTGTGTGTCGCTTAATACGAAATCTGTAGGAAGGTACAGACGGTTTATTGAGCACCTTAGTCTTAGACTCACCGACATTAAGAACTGTGTACAAATTCAGTTGTTGTATACGAGTGCTTAAACTACACCTTCGTCTAGATTAAGTCTAACTTGCGTGCGTTCAGTTTCACATTGACTTTTCTCGAGACTAATCATCTCAGTACTAGAGGAAGTTTGACGTTCATCAAAGCATGGTATAATAGGGCGCACTAAAACCTTTTGCACCTGTCTATTATATCTGACGTTGAATACCTCAGCATCAGCTCAGCACTCTAAAATATCACAAGTAAATTACGACTACAGCTACATTGAGAGCTGAAGATTTTTTTTGGTTTATACTTAATATAGGGACGTTTATTGAAATATGTACAAAATGAGTGGTGTGGCCTACTCGCCAGCTATTCCCGCGGGTGAAGGCGACGTGACGACGACTGCTGATGAAATGTACAGCGATCAAGATCGCGTCGCTGGTCTATCGGGTTTCAATACCACTACGGACAGTAGCGACTTACGCGGCGTGGCAACGAGCCGTGGAGTGCGCGGCGCCGCCCTCAACGAAGCGATGACCAAGCTCGGCCCCGCCGGCGAAGAGCTGCGCAGGGCGCAGATGCAAGCCAACAGCGCACACGCTGCGGTCGCCCCTCTCATTGGCATTGGCACGAGTCAGCACACGGGCTCCCACTGCTGCGAGTCGCTAGCGGGCACGGCCGAGGGCGACATCCTGTGCTACTGGTGCCCCACCTGCGGCAAGGGCTTCAAAAACTCTTATGATTTGCGCCGCCACCAGGACGACTCCCGCTACTGCGAGTACACGACGCCGGTGCGGGCGGCCTGATGCGATGAGGTGGTGCGCAAACATCGTCCGACCAAGCGAGGCGGCAAGCGCGTGCAAGAACAGAAGGCGAAGAAGCGCGCGTTCCTGAGCCACCTGCTGACCGCGAGCGGTAGCGACGGCGGGGCGGCGGACCCGGCAGCCCAAGCCCATATCGTAGCGAGAGTTATGGGAGCCAACCAGTGAGTTTCACTTTCTGTCTCTACTTCTGCTAGTGCTATCTGAAGCTTCTACTTTACTACTTATATCAATACCGTTACCCGCGAATGAGTATGCTCTATTATCTCTTATAGGGAAAGCGAAAGGGATTGTAGTTCTAATCCTAAGTCTTACATCAACATCAACTACTTCAACTTCTACTTCCTTAACCAGGAACACTAGCGAAAATGTGAAGACCAAGATCCTGCAGCAGCATTTTGCGCACAGCGAGTCGGACATCCGGCACCAGAAGCGTACCGTGACTGCGCGTTCGGCCACGCACACGTATCGCATTCCAGGCGCGCCTACGTATCCGCAGCACTCTAGTGCGTACGGAGGCGGCTACGGGAGCGACCCCAACGCTGGTAGC
>JACLAC010011643.1_pt1 | contig 15359 bp, 15 predicted proteins | sample 8027881 | NCBI WGS metagenome assembly JACLAC01 (sample SAMN15725517, study PRJNA655200) | protist metagenome | isolation source: fluorescence activated cell sorting (FACS) single amplified genomes of... | place: Spain: Blaines Bay Microbial Observatory, Mediterranean Sea | collected 2016-01-19
AAAAAAGTTCTTTCGTCCAACGACCGGAGTTCGGATAGTCCTTTCGGCTTCATTGTTATCCATTGGTAGTTCAGGTTGTTGAATGAAACGAGTTAACTCGGTCCAATTATCTCTCAAGATGTGCAAAAGACGCTTCTGTCCATGGCAGAGAGTTCCAGAACTCAGTTGGCTTGTGATGGTTCTCTCCATTGAATCAGCCGTTGATCTGTTTTCGTAAAGCTCTCTTATTCTCTCGACCCAGTCTATGGTCCAGTTCTCTTTCTCGGGAGATTCCTTTGTGTAATCGATAAACTCTCTGCGAATATGAGCCCAGCAAAATGCCAAATGGACATTTGGATTACGCTTAACATAACTCTGATAAGCAGAATATCTATCTACCATCAGGATGCCAGAAACTTCATTCCCGAAAAAGTTTTCAATAACTTTAGTAGACCTCGTAGGGTCGAGAATGAACATTGCCGCATCTACCGACTCAAAAAGCCAGAGATACCAACGGGTCGATTCTTTTCCTGCAACCTTTTCAAATACGTTCCGATATAATCGATCTAGAGTCGTTAAAACCAACAACTTTTTCCCATTGGGTTTCTTGAGTTCTTTTTCAAACACATCACAGATGGTGTTAAATTTTTCTCGCCCCACAACTTTAGCAGACTTTTTCTCTTCATAAATGTCTTTTTTGTTTAATTCTATTCCATACCTTCGGCATGAATTTATCACCCTGTCCTGTTGAGCCTCTAACGACCACCCTTCTTTGCCCTGCTTTTTTGTAGAAACTCTACAATATGCTATACCTCTCTGGTTTTGTAAATCTTCAAACCTCATTTTGAACTCCATTAATAAAGCAGACAAGTTTGTAAACGTTGTTATCGATTTCATCCTTTATTGCTAAGGCTTCTAATGCTTCAGGCGTTCTCTCAATTTTGTCGAGATCGTCCTTTTCTATTTTTATTTTTTTATCTTTCATCGGTTTAACCAAACATACTGAAAGAAAGTATTTTCCAATATTTTTGATGAAAACCAACATATATCACAACATCCAGAAATTACTCCAATTCTTTTTATCGCTGAATCATTAAAATCCATTGTCGATTTTAATGTTAAAGTGACCCAGACCTTTAGCGATAATAGGTGATATTAAAAACAATAATTGTTTTTAATCCTAAAAACGTATCGTACCTATTGTCTCAATGAGACGAACTAACACTGCTAGTGAAGCTACCTCAATATTTTATGAAGCCAAAAAGACGACTCTTTCAATGATTTTTCGATTTTTAATTTTTAAAGATTCTTCATTTTCAAGAAACTTTAAAAAATAATCTTTCACTGGCTGTGCCCAAACCTTCTTATCTAAGTTTAATTTCTTGATGCGGATTTTGTGTCGATTCAAGACCTTCCTAAACTCTTGGTAATCGTCATAGCTGACTTCATGGTTGAAATACTCTCTCAGATTAATGTTTGGCATAATCAGCAGTAACACAAATCGTAGGCCACAGCTCTCTGCCATCACCTTTGACTGAATGATAGGCTCTGGATTTTAAATTTTATCCTTGAGGGACATGAAGGAGTTTGCGGTCTCAATCAAAACACCTTCGCCTTCATCGTTGTAGATCAAATAATCCCCTTGTGGAAATTGTTGATGCAAAGGGTACAATCTAACATCAAACCCCAGATCCAATGAAGCATCGTAGATGGTCGGGATGTGAGGTCTGTAATTATGGTTAATAATGTCTTCAATCGTAGATATGGATTGATATAAACTTTCCATTTTTAAATCTAATGCTTCTCGATTATCTCCATAATATTGGTTTCTTACATCGTTACCCATGAGAAGAAGGTTCTTCTCCTTTTTTAATTGTTTATTATAGATGGATAAATTCTCCCAGCAGGTATTCAATTGCCTCCACAAATTCTGTGATATTAAAACTCTGTTACCTGAGTTGGTGTGTTCCCTGTCGTCGATAATGATTCTCATCTAAAAGCCTCCTAAATGGCGAAAGCACGACCTATAGGATGAGTTGACATCCCAACGGTTCTTAAAATGTAAAAATGGCTGGGCGTCTCGCCTCAAATCCAAAAATACTTATATGAGAATGCTGTAGAAACTCGAAATGCTCTTTTTGTAGCTTTCGCCTCTTGGGGTACTAAAACAGAATACCGCCTTTATTCATCGGCATCAAATGAGGTCTCATGTTTTTCTCTATTGAGTCATCAAAACTACCCATGTCACTTTGACATGCTTCAATTTTAATTACCTGAAGACCATTCGGCATCATGACGGCTCAAATAAGGCGAATCAAAAGTGCCACATAATTCCATGGCGATCTTCATCGAGAAATCCATCACATTTTTGAAATTGGACCTTGAATAAGCCGTTTTTGAGGTAATTTGATAGCAAATCACCTTCTGAAAGCATCCATGGAAAAACAACAGGGCGACTACCCCAGCCAGCAACGGCAACAGATCGTCTTCCGTGTCGAAGAAGAAACCTTCATCGCCTTCAAGAAGAAGCTATTAGACAGTGGGAACATGAAGGCGCAAACATGCCTTGAAAACGTGGTAAAACGCATCATCGACGGTGATATTGAGATTTAAGGAATAAGACATGGCTTTGACATTACAAGAACTTGAAACTCACCTTTGGGGTGGTGCTAATATTCTCCGTGGGCAGATCGACTCGTCGGACTACAAACAGTACATCTTTGGCATCTTGTTTTTAAAACGCCTTTCTGATGTTTTTGAAGAAGAAGGGGAAAAGCTCTTAGCTGATGGTGAAGACGCTGATGTTGCATGGGAAGATCCCGACGAACACGAATTTTTCGTACCCAAAAGGGCTCGATGGACTGAACTTAGGAAAGTCTCTACGGACATTGGGGCAAACATCAATAAAGCTTTTGAATCGCTAGAAGAAGCCAACACCAAGCTCGAAGGTGTTTTAGCAACCATCGACTTCAACGACAAGGAACGTCTGCCCGATGTTGTCCTAGATAAGCTCCTTTCGCATTTCGATAAATACCGCCTTAGAAACTGTGACCTTGAAAACCCCGACATGCTAGGCGAAGCCTACGAGTACCTGATTGCCCAGTTTGCCGACGACGCAGGTAAAAAGGGCGGAGAGTTCTACACGCCACGCCAAGTCGTGAAATTACTGGTTAAAATATTGAAGCCCAAGGAGGGCTCCCGAGTTTACGACCCCACTTGTGGCTCTGGTGGTATGCTCATCGAGTCAGCCCGTGCGGTGTCCAATACCCGAGACATCAGCCTCTTTGGTCAGGAACGGAACCTCAACACATGGGCTATCTGCAAGATGAACATGCTCCTCCATGGACTGGACTCCCAGATCGTCCGTGGCGACACCATTCGAGAGCCCAAGCTTCTCATCGATGGACAATTGATGCAATTCGATGCGGTCATCGCCAATCCACCCTTCTCCCTAAGTGAATGGGGTATCGACGAAGCCAAGTCTGATGGCTATGGTCGCTTTCGTTACGGCATCCCTCCGAAAAGTTATGGCGACTTAGCTTTTGTTCAGCACATGCTGGCATCTACCAACACCAGTGGACGAGTAGGAGTGGTCATGCCCCATGGGGTTTTATTCCGTGGTTCCGCAGAAGGGAAGATCCGCCAAGGACTGCTCAAAGATAATCTTATCGAAGCCGTGATTGGTTTACCCTCGGCGTTGTTCTACGGAACGGGCATCCCAGCCTGTATTTTAGTGCTGAATAAAGTGAAGAAGGACGACAAGGTTCTTTTTATTGATGGCTCCAACGACTACGAAGAAGGCAAGAACCAAAACAAACTTAGAGTTGATGATATTGATAAAATATCCAAGACCTTTGAAACCAGAGCCAACGTTGAGAAGTATGCCCAGTTGGTGAGCTTAGAAGAGATCGAGAAGAACGACTTCAATCTCAACATCGCCCGTTATGTGGATACCAGTGAAGAAGAGGAAGTCATTGATATTGGCGAAGCCCTAGCAGATCTGAAGAAGCTGGAAACCGAAAGGGAAGAAGCGGAGAAAGTGATGTATGGCTACCTCAAAGAATTGGGGTATGAGTGAAAAATGGTCCACAGATTCACACAGATGAACACTGATTTAAAAAGGATAAGTTGAGAGTTCTCATTCCATGAGCTACCAACCACCCTATTCCATCACCCCAGCTATTCTCAAGTGCATTGAGGAGATTGGAGAGGTATTGGGTCAATGGTCAGTTTCATCCACAGGTCCAGATACACCAAGGCTTAGAAGAGCCAACCGCATCAAGACCATTCAAGCATCCTTAGAGATCGAAAACAACACCCTCGACCTCGAACAGATCACTGCCCTCATGGAAGGTAAACGGGTGCTGGGTTCTCCCCGTGAAATCCAAGAGGTGAAAGGTGCCTTCAGTGCCTACGAAGCTCTAGACCAGTGGACGCCCAATTCAGTGGATGACCTACTGCAAGCCCACCGCCTGTTGATGGACGAACTGGTAGATCAGGCAGGAGCTTTTCGGCAAAAAGGCGTAGGGATAACCAAGGGTAAAGAAGTGGTGCATGTGGCTCCACCAGCCAATCGAGTGTTGGAACTGATGAAAGACCTGATGGCATGGCTAAAGAAAACCGATGAACATCCACTGGTCAGCAGTTGTGTTTTTCATTATGAGTTTGAGTTCATTCACCCTTTTATGGATGGCAACGGGCGATTGGGCAGGTTGTGGCAGACTTTGATTTTGAGCCAATGGAAACCCATCTTTGCATGGCTACCCGTGGAAACGGTGATTCGTGACCGCCAGACGGATTACTACGACGCCCTCAGCCGTGCCGACCAGAGTGGCAATGCCACTGTGTTTGTTGAGTTTATGCTGGGTGCGTTGTTGGTAGCGATGAAAGAGGTTGTTGACAGCGACCATGTAAGCGACCATCTAAGCGACCATGTGAAAACCTTGGTGGTGATGCTTGGGAAGAAGGCGTTGGGGGCACCTGAGTTGATGGAGAAGCTGAGTCTGAAGCATCGACCTAGTTTTCGGACACGGTATTTGCAACCCGCTTTGGAAGCTGGGATTGTGGAGATGACCGAGCCTGATTCGCCGAGAAGTCGGAATCAGAAGTATCGGTTGACGGTGAAAGGGTTGGCGGTGTTGGAGAGTGGAGAGAAGTGATGGGTGATGTTGTTGTGCCAGAGGGGTGGAAAGAGAAAGAAATAGGGGGTATGTTCTCTGTTAGGAAGTCACCAATTAAAATGAAGGATGAGGAAACCTATCGCTTGGTAAGTATTGGCAGAAGGAATACAGGCTTTTTTGATAGAGAAAAAAAGCTTGGACTTGATATAAAAACCAAGAACCTATCCCTTGCGCACGAGGGAGATTTTGTTATCTCAAAGATGCAAATAGTCCATGGAGCCTGTGCCGTTGTAACTTCACACTTCAACGAATCTGCTCTCTCTGGTAGTTATGTCTCTTTAGTACCAAAGAAAGATATTGACGTAAATTTTTTCAATTATTTATGCATGCAGAAGTCCATGTATCGTAAATTTCTAAACTCCAGCTATGGTGTTCATATTGAAAAGATGACCTTCAATTTGAAGTGGTGGTTCAACCACCAGATTCCTTTCCCCCCTCTCCCCGAACAAAAGAAAATCGCATCCATCCTATCCAGCGTCGATGAAGCCATCGCCAAAACCAAAGCCATCATTGACCAAACCAAGAAACTTAAAAAAGGCATGATGCAGGAGCTACTCACCCGTGGCATCGGTCATACCAAATTCAAGCAAACCGAAATCGGCGAGATTCCTGAGAGTTGGGAGTTAAAGCCCATTGGAAAGATATGTAAACTCCAAGGTGGGTTTGCGTTTAAAAGCAATGATTCTAAGCAGGAAGGGGTTCCATGGTTAAAAATTGCCAATGTAGCTGTAGGTTGTGTAGACTGGAGTGATAAGTCGTTTCTTCCAGAAGAATACAAAGAAAAATACCATGATTTTTTATTGAATGATGGAGACCTTGTCATGGCGATGACTCGTCCATTACTTGGTAACAAACTTAAAATTGCAAAAGTAAGAGAGTGCGATTCTGGCTCATTGCTAAACCAAAGGGTAGGTCGAATTATTCCTAAAGGTTCAAATATAATGTATTTGAATCATCTTATAAATTCAGAACTTGTGGTCGGTTCAATGCAAAAAGCTTTGCTGGGAACAGACCCTCCCAATATAAGTTCAAAAATGTTTGAGAGTATTCTTATACCTCTGCCACCATTAAATGAACAAGAAGACATCCATCAAAAACTTGACTCCTTTACTGAAAAAGAAGAAATAGAGCAATCAAAGTTGCTTAGCCTAAAAAATCTCCAGTCTGGATTAACACAAGAGCTTCTTACAGGAAGAAAAAGAGTTGTCGTTTAATGGACGTGGCGTGGAAATCAATTTCATCTATTGCTAACCTTGAGTTGGCATGGAGAAGGATTAACACAACTAAGAATAGTTCTTATAAGAGGTTTTACAGAAAGCTTTTTCTTGCATACGAGTTGGCAATATCAAGCAATTTAAAAGAGTTAAGCAAAAAACTTCAAGGATCTTGGAAACCTAATAATCCTGTTAAGTATTTTATCCCAAAACCAGCAGGTTTACATCGCCCAATCTCACTTTTAGATTTAGAAGACCTAATTGTATATCAAGCAATTGCCAATTATTGCTCAGACCTAATCCGACCCAAAAGGCGAAAGCTAGAAAACAAAGTAGTCTTTAGCAATCTTCTTAACTCTCCTAAAAATGTATTTTTTCTATCCGACTGGAAAGTATCATATAAAAAGTATCGAGATGCGATTAAAAATAATTTTAGCAACGGCAACAAATGGGTTGCCCATTTTGATATATCTTCTTTTTATGATACTATTTCACACGAACTCCTTTTAAATAAAGCATTCCCAGCTCAATCAACATCTGATACGAAACAGAAAATTGCAGGGTTTCTACAGGCTTGGGCTAGTAATGATCATAAACATCACCTTGCACACGGCATTCCGCAAGGTCCAACATCTTCTGACTTTATGGCTGAATTGTTTTTTCTTGACCTAGATCAATTTATGCAGAAAAATAAGTTCTGTTACCTAAGATATGTCGACGACATAAGGATTCAAGGAAAAACTGAGCAAGAAGTAATCAGGGTCGTAGGTGAACTTGAATATAAATGTAGGAGCTATGGTCTTATCCCACAAGCAAAGAAGTTTGATATTTTCTTAGCAAAAAATTCAGATGATGCCATAGGCTCCCTCCCCAGTTTGGCAACTCATAACAACTCTAATCCATTTTCACAAAATTTGTTAGATCAAGAGTTTGTGTCATCTCTAGAAGGCAGACCACTCAGAGTTGGAGACAAGTCAAGGTTTAGATTCTCACTTTATCGCTCCTCTAAATCAACGTTAATTCTGAGGAAGGTAATAACTCTTTTGCCCAGACATCCTGAGCATACAGATGCCATTATGCACTTTTTTTCAAATTATGAAAAATCTAAACCACTTGAAAAAATGTGTAACGTTCTCCTGTCTAACAATTATCCATCTGAATATACAAGAGGTGAGCTTTGGCAATTACTTGCTCGTATTGGTAACCCCAACAACTATCAACACCTAGTATCGAAAGCTAGAAAGGATCTTGGGGTGATGAGATGCCCGACACTCCAATGGGGAGCATTATCCTTTTTGCTTCATGGATATAGAGTTGGAGTAATAAGAACAATGCCGAAATTCTCGAAGCTTCCAGATATAATTGTCTCTCAAATAGGTGAGATATTGCCAGCGGACCAATATCTACCTACAGGATGTGTAAAGAACATCCTAACTTCAAAATCCTATATGTTGAACTTGACTCTTCCATCCGAATTTATTGAGAAGAAATTAAGCATTGGTTACTTGTCAATAAATATGAGAAACATTCCATACCAGACACGTAATGCAATGAAAGCCCTAGGCTTAGTAAAAAGAAACCCCAAAATACCAGGTGCCATTTCTGATATTCTAGTTGATATGTTAGGAATTTCTTCTTGGACTAAATGGGAGAAACTATTAAAAAAACAATACAAATACTCTCTTCAAATTTTAACTAAATCCAATGTCGCAAAAAAGACAAATAAATCCGAATGGTTAAGATGCTTAAACTCATTCAACGATATAATCCTTAGAATCATCATAGATGCAATCAACAAGAATAATTTAGCATCTAAGCACATAACTAGTATCAATAAGAAAGGAGAGTTGGTTTCAGTTGGAAACTTGCTTGATAGCAAATCTCCATTCTCGGTTGCTTTTCCAGTTATTGCAGACGGTTTTAGAAAATGCAATGATCGAAGAAATAAACTCCCTGACTCTCATCCTTACAACACAAAAGGTGGTGCAAACAACAAGTATTTAGGGTTGCTAGAACAAAAGGTTTTAATCCAAGACCTTCGCCTTTCCTATGAAGATCTAATAAATAATTTCAATGGATACTTTTAATGACCCCCTCTTGGAACGAACAAACCCTCTCCCAAACTCCAGCCATCAACCTCCTCGTTGATCACCTCGGCTACACCCACGTTCCAGCCACTCAACTCCACCGAGACCTAGAATCCGAAACCATCCTCATTCCGAACCTCAAATCCGCCCTATCCAAACTCAACCCCTTCCTCGACGACCTCAACCTCAACCGAGCCGTCCGTCGCATCACTCACCCCACTGGTGCATCCCTGATGGAAATCAACCATCAAATCCACCAAGACTTCATCAACGGCATCTCCGTTCAACAGGACATCGGCAAAGGCAAAAAGGGTCAAACCGTCCGCTACATCGACCTCGACAACCCAGAGAACAACGAATTCCTCGTCGTTGATGAGTTCACCGTCAAAGGGCAGTCAGAAACCTGCCGTGCCGATCTCGTCGTCTTCTGTAACGGCATTCCCTTGGTGGTCATCGAATGCAAATCACCACGACTCTCCGAACCGATGACCGAAGGCATCGACCAACTGCGACGCTACATGAACGTCCGAACCGAAGGTGGCAAAGAGGGCATGGAACGGCTGTTTTACACCAACCTACTCTCCATGGCTATCTCAAGAGATGAAGCCCGTTACGGCACCATCTACGCCAAACAGGAACACTATGGCGTATGGAAAGACCCATTCCCACTCACGGAACCTCAGCTAGAACTCAAAATAGGTTCCAAGACCACCCAAGATGTTCTACTCCACACGGTGCTAGAAAAGTCACGCCTATTAGACATCCTCAAGAACTTCACCGTTTACGAGCAGGATGGCAACCGCACCATCAAGAAGAGTTGTCGCTACCAGCAATACCGTGCCGTGCAACGAACCATGGAACGTATCCATGACCGTGAAGGGGGCGTCATCTGGCACACCCAAGGTTCTGGAAAATCCCTCACCATGCTCTTTATGGGGCTAAAACTAAAGAGAGAACTCAACAACCCCACCCTCATTTATGTGACTGACCGTGTGGACTTGGATGAACAACTCACCACCACCTTCACCAACTGTGGTTTCCCCAACCCCGAACACGCTAACTCATGTAGTGATTTACGGCGCAAACTCAAGCAGGGGCAAGGCATGACCCTGATGACAACCCTACACAAGTTTGAAAACGCCGACGATGAGTACCCTCTATCAGAACGGGATGATGTTTACATCCTCTTGGATGAAGCCCACCGTAGCCAGTATAAAGAAATGGGAGCCAACATGCGGGAGGCACTGCCCAATGCCATCTTCCTCGGCTTTACTGGAACCCCTGTAGACAAACAAGACAAGTCCACCTTTCGGGTCTTTGGTTCCTACATCGACAAATACACCATCCAACAAGCCGTGGATGACAACGCCACAGTACCCATCCTTTACGAAGGCAGGCTGTCTAAGGTTCACGTTGAAGGGCGAAGTGTTGAAGAGATTTTCGACCACTATTTTGAAGACAAGACAAAAGAAGAACGTAGTGAAATCATCAGGCGATACGCTAGGGAAAAGGACTTGATGCAAGCTCCCATGCGGATTGAAGAGATCTGTTTGGACATCATCAAACACTACAAAGAGAAGGTGCTTCCCGATGGCTACAAAGCCCAAATCGTCGCCAATGGTCGTGAAGCAGCACTCCTTTTTAAACAAACCATCGATAGGCTGAATGGACCCAAATCAGCATTGATTGTATCGACCTCACCCAACGACAGTGAAGACCTCAAAACCTCTGCCATCCAAAAGGAAGAGATCAAATCCTTGATTGAGAAGAAGTTCAAAGCTCCATTTGAAAAGGGAGGCGACATCGCCTTCATCATCGTGACCGACATGCTCCTCACGGGTTTTGATGCTCCCATCGAACAAGTGATGTACATTGATAAGCCTTTGAAGGAACACAACCTTTTACAAGCCATCGCCCGTTGCAATCGAACCTACACCCACCCCATAAGTGGAAATGTTAAAACCCATGGTTTGATCGTTGATTATTACGGACTCTCCAGCAATCTCAAAGAAGCCTTGGCGTCCTTCAGTGGTAACGATGTGCAAGGTGTGGCTCGACCCGTCAGCGACCTTCTGCCCATCTTGGAAGTTAAACACAAAGAGTGCATGGGCTACATCATCTCTGAGAATGTGGACCAGTGTGTTGACCACCTACAACCAGAAGACGTTCGAGGTAAATTCAAACGAGCTTACAAAGAGTTCAGCAAGGCTCTCAATAGCGTATTGCCTGACCCTTCAGCCAAGCGGTTCGTTAAAGATCACAACCATGCCACTATCATTTACATGAACGTCGTCCGTAAGTTTGAACGTGACAACGTGGTGAACGTGGATGGCTGTGGTGAAAAGGTGAAAGAGCTGATCAGCCAACACGTTCGTTCCTACGGCATCTATAATCTCGTTGAGCCTGTTTCGCTTTTTAGCTCCAGCTTCATGGAGGAGGCAGAGAAATACAAGTCAGATAAAGCACGAGCTTCAGAAATGGAACACGCCCTCAAGTTCACCATCCGAGACAAATGGAACACCGATCCCGTCTTCTGGGATTCCATTGAAAAACGACTGCGAGAATTGATCTCCAGCTACGAAGCTAAACGAATGGATGACGTTCACTTCCTAGATGAACTCACCAAGATGAGAGATGAAATCTTAGACAAGGAAAAAAATGACAAAGAAGACGGTTTCAGCAACCCTGCGGAGTCCGCCATCTTTGGTATCCTTGGTAAAAATGATGATCTCAAACCCATTGCCATTGAGCTGTTTAAAGACTTAGAGGGGCATAGGGTTGTAGACTGGGAAACGAAGGAATCGGTGCTGAAGGACATGCGTAAGGTCATTAAAAAGCATATTCGCAAGCTCTTTGATAAGGAAGAGCTAGAAGGCATGGTTTCAGCCATCATCAACTTGATGAAGGTACACCTCTAAGAATGCCAACCCTCCAATACGGCAATTCACCCATCCACTACCAGCTCACCCGTAAGGAACTCAAACGGGTTGCCATTACCGTTCACGCTGATGGCTCCGTAGCGGTTACGGCTCCACATGAAGCTCCCGATGATGCCATTTTAGATCTCATCCATCGAAGAGGAGACTGGATACTCCATAAGCAAGACTTGGTAAAAGAGCGTGTGCAATGGACTCCAAACCGTGAATGGGTTTCTGGTGAAGGCATCATCTACCTCGGTCGACAATACCGATTAAAATTAATCGGAAGCGATGTTTCATTGAAGGCGGGTATCCTCCACGCACCTTCTAAGAATACGGCTTCAGCCATAGAAGCTTGGTTTAAAGCTAAAGCCATCCACAAGTTCAAAGAACGCTACAAACTCATTTCCCCTAAAATGCCCAAGTTAGCCCAAAGCGTGATACTTGGCGACCAGAAAACCCGTTGGGGCTCCTGTGACAAGAAAGGCGTCCTGCGGATCAACTGGAGGGTTATCATGGCTCCCATTAAGGTCGTGGACTACGTTATTGCCCACGAGATGGCTCATTTGGTTCACTACGACCACAGTCATGCATTCTGGAAGCTGGTTGGGACGGTGCTTCCTGATTACGAATCTCGCAAGGATTGGTTACGCATCCATGGAGCCAGTTTAAAACTATAAGTCTGGAATTTCATCCAGCTTCTTTAGCGCATCCAACTGGCGGTTTTTTAGCTGGTTTGGGTTGATGAGAGCTGAGACCCATTGACGAGTCTTTCCATACTCATCGGCAAAGCCACTGACAGATAAGCCTTTTTTAGCTAACTGAACCCTAATTTCGACGGCTAACGCCTCGATGGATTGATCTTTTATATTCATCAGATCATTATTTTAAACATTCACCTTAACGTCAAGTAATTAAGTAAAGTAATTTTATTATTGATTTTTGCAAGACTTGATGTAAAGTAACTATGTAAATTATGCAGGAGGGTTTATGGGATTAAAGATCGCACTGTATCAACGCTGTAGCACCAAACGACAGCACACACAAAATCAGGATCTACAATTGGAGAAGTTCGCTGAACTCCATGGTCATACCATCGTTGAGCGGTATGTCGATTCTGGATATAGCGGAGCCGATGATGACCGTCCAGCTTTAAAGCTTCTGCTTCAACACGCCAAAGAGGGTAAATTTCAAGGGGTAGCCGTGGTCCAAATTAGCCGTTTTGGTCGTCGGCTTCAATCGATCTTGTCAAATATCGATATTTTAGACTCGCTCAATATTGCCTTCTTCGGCGTAGGTGAAAACGTAGATACATCCTCGGACAATCCCCATGGTCGGTTATTTCTGCATCTCATCTCCTGCTTGATGCAGGCGGAAAGAGAATTGCTGGTCCAGAGGGTCAAAGCTGGTCAAGCACGTTGGCGTGCCCAGAATCCCGACTCTCACTTTGGGCGTCCTGTTGCATCAGTCAGCATTCCACGTCTACTTGAGTTAAAAGCTCAAGGTATGTCGGTTAGGAACATCGCCAAAAACCTTTGCGTTTCTCCTGCGACCATTTCAAGACGTTTATCTGAGGTCCGTCAAATTCAAGATCACCCCGAATTAGCTGTTTCAAAAGGTCTTGCCTGAGAAAAGAGTCTATAGCTTTATCAAAAGTTATCCTCAAATGTGTGCCTCAAAAGCATCTGCTTATGAAACACCAGATTTATGAGGTTGGTTTAAACCAAGAAGTTCGTAGTACGAGAGGTTGGTTAGCTTCATCAGCTTCATGATTGGGATCAATGCCCCATAACGAGTTTGATCGTTAACGGCATTTCTGATGTACTGGTGGCAATCTCTAAGAGCAAAGTCTCCAGTCACTTCTTTAATCAGTTCATCGATGACCGTGGCATTAGCTTTGATGTATTTCAGCATCTCCATGAAATCTTCTGACTGGTTTTGGTACAAGTCGAAGATGTTTTCGTTCTGGTAGCTATTTTCATCTTCTACAATTCTCATCAACTCACTTTTCATCTTGGTCCTCCTTCTCCTGCATCTTCGCCACACGATTAGACAACTCGTGAATATGGTCTTGGAGAATGTCAAAGACTTTGTAGATACTATCGATCAGGTGATAACAGTTTTCCATTTCTGATTTCAAAGCATCGCTGTTTTGTTTTAATTTATCCATTTCTTCGCCTCATAGATTCCAGAAAATATTTATAAAACTTTGACGTGTTCATGGGAAACCGCCCCCTCCCTATAGGAAGGTTCGGAATTCACAGACCTCTATCCCCAACTTCCTTGAGCCAACTAAATGTGAATGCCTTCTCAGCCTTCTCTCAATTAAGTTCGATATTCACTCAATGAACCCACCTTGCTAAATGGCAGAATATCAATGACTTAAATGAATTTTGATCTTGTTGATTCTGAGCCGTATAAATAATACGATCATGAAAAGGAGATGACATGAAAAACAAAATCAAACCCAGCACTTTAATTTTTTCGTACAGCCGCGTGAGTTCGGACGAGCAATTCAAAGAGGGCTTTTCCATTTCCAGCCAAACCAAACTCATAAAAAAATATGCCAATGAACATGACTTCATCATTGATGAAGAGTTCGTTGATATTGAGTCGGCTAAAAAAGCTGGGCGGACCAACTTTGGCGTCATGGTTGGGAAGTTTCAGCAGATGAAGAGACGGTTCGATGAACCTCCGAAAATGATTTTGCTTTGTGAGAAAACTGACCGTTTATATAGAAACATACGGGACTGGGTGATCATCGATGACCTTGATATTGAAATTCATTTTGTTAAAGAAAACCAGATTCTTTCCAAGGACTCTAAAAGCAGTGAAAAGTTCGTGCATGGAATCAAAGTCTTAATGGCGAAATCCTATGTGGACAACCTATCTGAAGAAACTCGTAAAGGTATGCTAGAAAAAGCAGAGCAGGGGCACTTCCCAATGGGTGCCCCTCTTGGCTACAGTAATGTTAGAAGACATGGAAAGTCAGTCATTGAGCCTGATAGCAATGCCCCCTTAGTTACCCAGATGTTCCATATGTATGCTTCTGGGGAGCATTCACTGAAAACCGTTCAGGAGGAAATGATCAAGCAGGGGTTGAATGGAAGAAATGGTGCGCCTCTAACAAACTCGACGGTTCACAATATTCTCAGAAACCCAATCTTCTACGGTGCATTTCGCTATAAAGGTCATCTCTACTTGGGGAAACACGAACCACTTATCAGCAAAGAGGTCCTTGATCTCTGCCAAGAGACGATGGCAAAAAGATTTCAGGGTATGAAGAAGAAGCGGAAACACGAATTCGTTTACCAAGGTCTCATCACCTGTGGAGACTGTGGCTGTATCCTGACGGCGGAAATCAAGAAGGAAAAATACATCTACTACCACTGCTCGAATGGTCGCAAGAAATGCCAAAAGAAAATTTACTTCGCCGAACATAAACTCGACAAGCAGTTCAACGAAATCCTCCCCAACATTGATCTACCAGATGACCTTTATGACCAAACCGTTCAAGCTTTGAAGGATGCCAATCATCAAATCCACGACCATCAACTCCAGCGGAGGAAGGAATTGGAAGCCGAATACCTAAGCCTGAAAGAGAAGAAGAAACTCATCTACGATGATAGATTGGAACGTCGCATCTCCGCCCAACATTACGAAGATTCAAAAGCAAAATTCAATTTGGAATTGGGACTCATCCATAAAAAAATGGAAATGCTTGAAAAAGCAAGCTTTAACTGTCTAGAAGATGGGCTAAAAATCCTCGAACTTGCCAAGAATGCGAATATAGCTTACAAAATGGGAAATATTGAGACCCGTAAGCAATTACTCCGAATTTTGCTATCGAACTGCAAAATGGAGGGGAGAACCATCAAAGCAGAGTGGTAAGTATTCGGTCTAGACGCCATTCAAAACATCTCTCCAGTCTTTTTGCAAAGGGTTGATGAATAATTCCTTTATTGAAAGCTCACGTTTAGA
>JACLAC010023177.1_pt1 | contig 15356 bp, 13 predicted proteins | sample 8027881 | NCBI WGS metagenome assembly JACLAC01 (sample SAMN15725517, study PRJNA655200) | protist metagenome | isolation source: fluorescence activated cell sorting (FACS) single amplified genomes of... | place: Spain: Blaines Bay Microbial Observatory, Mediterranean Sea | collected 2016-01-19
TCGATTCTCTATAGCCCGAGTCGTCCGAAACATCCTCTCCCTTTTTCCTTTCTTCAACTCCATTTAGCAACGAGTCATCAGATGATTGATCACCTGTACTCTCGTACGTAGTTGTCGGTTCTTCCCTTTCCTTTCCCTTGGAAGCCATAGGATGATGCTCGAGCGAGGAAAGACGAGCGGTAGCATTGTTAGCAGTTACGGATGCACCGGTAACATCATCCTTGGGGCCATTGTCAACCTCATTCTTCTTGCTTTCTTCCAACATTCGTTTATTGTGTGAACGAACATTCCGATCAAGATTATTGTTCGCACGTTGATTTTTGGTCTCCGTTGATAGCGAAGAGTCGTCATCTCCTCCTGCTCTTGACTTTTTCGACTTCTTCTTTTGCTGTTCCGAGGAAGCAACGCCGTCATCTTCACCCGAACCTAACAATGATTAATCAATGAATACGTTAGTGTTAGACTAACATAATGCTCTTTCAAGACGATACTGTTCACTTGATATTACTTACCTGCACTGTTGCTCGTAGATGAGTCAAGATTTTCGTTCGAGTCGGCTCCAGCGCTCTGATTTTGTTGTTGTGGTTGCTGTTTGCTCTCAACCTCAACAACTGACAGAGGAAAAGACTGCTCAGGAAAAGACTGCTCTGACACAATAGCTGCACCGGATGTGTCATCGGTGGAGTTTCCACCAGTACCAGAGGAACCTCTCGCTGAACCATTGTTGTTTCCGTTGGCATTTTCCTCCGGTTTCTTTCCCTCGCTATTTGTGGCACTATCATCATTCTGAGTTGCAATCTTTCTCTTTCCACCTCGGCGAGCTTGCGCAGCAGCAGAAGCTCGAGCGGCTTTCGCCTTTCCAGGATGTACAAGTTCCTCAATGAGAGATTTCAATGCATTTCGCGATTTTGGGACTAAGAGATTGAACAACTTTGCCCCAACCAAATCATCTGTCTTGTACTGAAGTATGCGTTCGGCTTGTGCACTGCAAAAAGTGATCTCTCCCTCCGTGGTTGTTGTCATTACTAAATCAGGGAGCAATGCCAAGATCATGGCTTGCTTTTTCAAACGAGCATTGGTCTTGGTCATCTCTTCCACCAAAGCTTTCTTTCGTGCCCTCGAATTACTTGCAGACTTACGATTCGCAACGCGCTTGTCTTTCTTCTTCTTTATCTTTCGTTCTGCCTCCGTGCGCAGTATTGCTACAGAGTGGGGTATATGCTGATTCATTTGCTGCAGTAACGCAATGTGTTGATCTAGTAGTAGAATTGAAAGAGAAAGATAGATTCAAGAATGTGAGCTCGCATTCAGATACATGCATTGTTCAATTATCTTTTCTGTGACATACCTAATTGCTCCAAGGTCCAGGATTGCATATCTGATAACAAGGCCGGTGATGCAAGTGTACTTGTTGGCTGGGAAAGAACGGGAGCAGCTGGACGCAGTAGAGATGTTGCAGTAGCCACCGCGGGATCTGCAGCAGCGGGAGGGGCTGGTATCGCTTGGATAGGTGCTGCTTGACCAGCATTCGCCCACGCATTTAGTATTGCTGCATGTGATACTGATGGAACTGGTTGTGGTCCAGGTGCACCAGAAATCAATGGGTTGAGAGTTCCATGCAATGCGGCGTGGTACAAAGATGTTGGTAAGGTAGGAGGAGCAGCAGTGGTTGCTCCGGCACCAGGGGCCTTTGCTTGCGCCATCTGTTGAACTGCCGATGCCGCAACCGCAGCTATTGTTGCTGCTGCATTCGACATCATATAAGCTGCATTATGATCCACTGGCGCGTAGGCACTCGGGTTTGTAGCTATCGCTGCAAGTTGAGAAGCCGTGATTCCGGGTGGTGCAGCTGTCAGTGGTTGATGGTGATGCTGAGCTGCTGTTGCGGGCACGGAGACAAACGCCGATCGAGCAACATCTTCAGGTGTTGCTCTCACGTCCCCATCGGCAGGTTTGCTGTTTTGATTCATGTTGTGTTTTTTACTTCACGAAAGGGTAGGAAGATGCAAAGATGTGAAATCTCACGAGGAAAGGGGAATCTTGAATGCTTATTTTCGAGTTACTCTCCCTCAACATCTAATGATAGCTAATGGGATGAGCACCTTATGTTCTATAGTGTTAGTCCGTTGGATGTGATGTAGAATGTTGATTGTTCGTGTTGCGTTGGTGATGTTTTTGCACTCCTTTTTCGAAATAATGATAATATGTGATTGCACTTACAGAAGGAACAAATGGCAGTGCAGAAGCAAGCTGGGCACCGTAGTTTTGGCGTTATTATTGGGAGGTTGCAGCTTGATGACAAAAGGCCATCTGCTTCAATTCAACACGTGACGTACAAGCGCGTGTAAATTTATTTAACGAACCGTCCGTAGGTAATTTGGACGTCATTCGATCAACCAATTAAAATTGTTAAAAAAATACAGCTGCCCAGGCGTCTCCAACTTGACGAGCCAATCAGAATCCATATTTCGGACAGATGGTCAGCAGTTCCGCTCACTTTTTCGATCAAATTTTACGTCATGTGCGAAGAAAGTAGGCGAAATTCAATGGAGAACCTACACGTACCGAAAGTGCGCAATGGTGACGATTGTGTTTCTTTTTTAAATTTGGCAGTGACAACGGAACAGTCGAACTCGCCGGCGGGAGCCAGCACGACGCGCTCCTCCTGCTTTTGAATTAGAGTGTTTCAAAACAAAAATCAGGAACTAATCTTACTACTACTAGTCTCTAATTAGAAGTGAAAACAAACGTTCCTTTATTATCTTTCCTTCTTCCAAGGAACACTTTGTAGTGTAAACTTTCGGATGATATTCCAGTACGACGAGTGAGTGGCCACAGGAATTGCTACTGGTGGGGTGTGACGTCGAATTTCATCGCAGAAACCTTCAACCCTCCATGAAAGGTTTTGAAGGATGTTGTGAAAGGAAAGGTGACACCGCTTCGTGTCAAAAGATCTGGATTCGTTGTCAACACAACGCCACACGCCCTTCGTTCATGGTCTCGGACAAGTGTCTGTATCGAGTGTCCCAAGCTTTGATACAGAGTCAAAAGTCCTTGTGTCGATGCTTTGGAAGAAATTCTCTTTCCGTACGGTGGATTCGTCACGACTAGAAAGGAGGACGGAGATTCGAGCGGTTCTTCGAACCATTGTTGGCCCGACAGAGGTGCTCGTGCGATTGCGATTGCATCCAATACTCCAGCTCGTTTGGCGTTTGCTTTTGTAGCCTCGATGGCACCCGCGTCTCTGTCCGAGGCCGAAATGGAAACATAGGCTTTGTTCATGTCATTCCTATTAGATGCGTCAAAAGCGTTTCGTAGTAGCGTTGACCAATGGTGAGCATCTTCCAAGATTGTTCCTTCAAACGGGCTGGAATCTCGGAATCGACCTGGTGGCAATCCTAGCATCATTGCCGCGCCTTCGATAGGAATAGTACCAGATCCACAGAATGGATCGAGGAGACCTTGCCATCTAGCACTTTCGTTTGCCTGTCGATCATTGAGGGCCCACGCAGGTGTCCATCCAGCCGATAGTAGCATGGCATATGCCAAGTCTTCGCGAAGAGGTGCCTTGGCCACCTGTTTTCTGTAGCCGCGTTGGTGCAATGGTGTGTGATACGAATTGAGAGACATCTCAACCCGATCTTCGAAGAGACTGACATCGAGTAGAACCTTTGGATCTGTAATCGGTTGGCACTCGTCGCTTGTTTCTTTGTGGTTGGCTTGCTCGAAATAATTGTCGTCTTTTCCAAACTGTTCGCCAATTGCCTGGAGGACACGATCCCGAATCGCTCCCGTATGATAGAGCTTGCTCTTTGCCGACCCGACACGAACTTGAAGCAGATTTGGATTATCGATAATTTCTGGTTTCAAAATTTTATTCCACGGAATGCCAGCAGTTTTTCGTTTCAATTCTGCGAGGCCACGGGCTCGAAACGAGGCACATCTCAAACGAACTTGGGTGGCCGTCCCCAGATACAAACAACACCGAAGGAGATCATTTGTGCTATGAACATTTTGCAATCGAATTTTCCCATCCTTCTTTCTCCTCGGAGACGATTTCGGTGCATGATGCTGGACTCCAAGCAGTCGCAATTCCAAAGATAGGACGGTCTCGAGCCCCGGAAGGCACGTGACAACCGCTTGGTCGAAGAGAGAGTCCAAGTCTGCATTGGACGAAAATGCTGTGCGTTGAATCGTTGTTGGTGCTATGTTCCGTTGGTGGTATAGTGCGGGACTGTGGCCAACGATGCGACGCAAGACTGCGATCCCCCTCCAAGGGGAGATGATCCGTGACATTCAGGTTTGATTTCAATGATTTCGTTGCCCACCAGTAGTCTTTCTCGATTATCTCCTCCTCGGTTGATTGGTAGAAGAAAATGATTTAAAGCATACTTTCACACATGGGTGTCGCACTCGATAGAACTCTATGGAACTCCATCCATTGGATTGCCTCCGAACGGTGATGTCTAGAGAGATGAAAAACAAAAACTTTCACAACCGAATATTCATGCCACCAGTTATCCCCAACCCTAAGCAAAAATGGAGATTGCCGGAATCGAACCGGCGACCTTGTGCATGCTAAGCACACGCGCTACCAACTGCGCCAAATCCCCTTGCGAGTTTCTTAGCTACCGAATGAGCATTATTCAATAGGTACTGTACTATATTGCATCGCATCATACGCTGATGTATTTTTCGTCACAATTTCGACCACCAGTTGTTCTCTCGATTCCAAATTACAATCAACATTCACTACACAACTCTCTTTACACCCGAGGCCCGAAACCTCAAAACGACTCTGTCGACACCGTTTCAACCATCAAGTTCAACGCAGTTCGAATACAATGGTGGCGTCGAATACGAAGCAACTTATAGCAGCCTTGTCGCTCTTTGGATTTCTTTTTTATCTACCGGAATTTTCGTGGTCGTTTGTCGCTGCCCCTGCACAGAACTACGGCCGTTGCAAGTCTCCGCTGCCAACAAGATTTCAATCTACCTACAGGGCACAACCTGTTGCTTCCGAATCTATTGAAACCTCCGAAGAACGAGACCTGAGATTCGCTGGCGTCGGCCGTTTGTACACCACAGACACGAACAAAAATCAGAGCAACACCGAATCAGCGGAAGAATCGTTGCGGGAAGGTCACCTGGGAGTGATTGATCGTCTGCAAGCAAGCCGGGTTGTGATAGTCGGTCTGGGTGGTGTTGGATCATGGGCTGCAGAAGCCATCTGCCGTTCTGGTGTAGGGCACATCACTTTGATCGATCTCGACGACATTTGTATAAGCAATACCAATCGACAGTTGCATGCCCTTTCCACATCTGTGGGTCAAATGAAAATCGATGCCATGCAATCGCGTTTGAAAGAAATCAATCCCGATTGTGAGGTGACTCTCATCCATGATTTTGTCTCCAAAGAAAATGCGGATGACATATGGAATACCATTGGCGAATTATCATCGAAACCCGTTACCGCGTGCCTGGATGCCATCGATGGAAGCGATGCCAAGACCGCCTGGATTGCTTCTTGCGCCCGTCGCAAAGTCCCGATAGTTACTTGCGGCGGATCTGCGGGCCGAACGGACCCAACAAAGTTTGTGTGCGATGATTTGACCCGGGCGGTAGAGGATCCGTTGCTGTCCTCGTGTCGAAAAAATCTACGGAAATATTACGGCTTTCAGGAGGGTGTTTCGCCCGGAGAAAAGGCCCGCGATCCTTCCACTGGAAAATTGAAAAAGAAACTCCCTCGCAAATGGAAAATTCAGGCAGTCTATTCCAGAGAATCACCGAAATCGGCCCCAAAGGAATCGTCTTCCATGAGGCGGTGCGATGGAGCCCTGGGAACGGCGTGTTTTGTCACGGGAGCATCGGGGTTCGTTGCTGCGGGCAAAGTAGTCGAAATGATCGCAAACAACAAATTGCCCAAACCAAAACAGTTCAGTGGAAATGAACTACGAACAAAGACATGGGGACGATAGATAAATAACATAGTATAGAAACTCATAGCATGTCTAGTAGAGCAGAGACGCACGTGGTTTGTAAATTGCAGTCTATTGTCATTCTAAGCGTAGGCAATTGCCATATCGTTCAGGATTCCACATGTGTTTTCTCCCATAGAGACATAGGCGTAACCATTCATGCCCCAGCTTTCTCCCCACTGGTTTCTTACAATCCAATATCCTTCTCGATCACCAGAACCATCCTCGCTGTTGCTTCCAGATCCGCTGTCTTGCATGTTATTGCAGTTGCCTTCGGCGTCGTTACAGTTCGATTTCGTGTTGAAGGCATATCCTACAACTTGGACACAATGATTCATATCCGAGAAATCCATACCGCAACCAATCTCTGACGTAATGATTCCTCCATAGTAGTCCTGCCAAGTAGAGGCTTCGAGACATACCACGGCTGGCCCATACGTTGCAATATTCCGTATCGCTGTGTCTTCGTCTTGGTCATCGCAATCACAACCCGATCCATCTGTGTAACACATACAACGATCGGTAGCATAACCATAGCCCTTGATGTTACCATAGCGGCCTTGACTCGAGTAGTCTCCGTAGTTTTCGTTTTCCGCACCATTTCCCCAATAGTCTTCATTGTTACCATCGTTGTTCCGCGAGTTGTAATCTGCAGGACAAACTTCTCCTCGGTACGTTTCAACAGTCTCTTCCGTGTAATAATTGCTTGTGCCTTCCAAGGCAGAAGTGAGCGCAAGCAGCGTATATGCATCGTAGGGAAGTGTATTTTGAAGAGGCAAACCTCCATGTTCCATAACCCACTCAAAGGCATTTTGAGGCCAGCCACCCGAGCACATGTCACAACTTTCATCACAAACAATGATTTCGGATTCCGATAGCGTGTATAAATTTCCTGTAGCGATGAAGTGAGCCGATTCTACCGTTTCCACCGCAGTTACTGCCCAACAAGCCCCGCAATCACCCTGTGTTCGCACCGAAGTAACCGCACCAGAGTCTCTCCAATCCACAGCGTTGGGATAGGCATCGGCATCGTACTTCGGTTCCATTGTACCAATGAAGCTTCCAACTGAAATACCAGTCGATTTCCACATAAATCGCAAGGTGCACGAGAGGTCATACCAATTGCAATGCATGGATGAGCCACGCACTGCATATGGCTGGTATTCAGAGCCCCTCTGTTTCAAATGCCGTTGCTTTTCCACAACCGATTCATGAATGTTCACCTTGTGGATTTTAGGGTCCAGAACTTTTCCAATTCCGGATTCGTTGCGCGCTCGACGAGCTGCTGGAGACAATTCTTGGTGTTTCTTTTCCAGTTCGTCTGTGAATGCACCCTTGTATCCCGTCAGAAACTTGTTCTGAAATTCTTCCGGCGCCAAATCTTTGAATTGGTTCGATCCAAAGACATGCTGTTTGGTCAGTTTGCATGGGCCATGCTTTGCATTTTTTTCAGCGGTGCGTTGATGGTTTCTTGCCCAAATGGAGAATCGATGTTCCTTTTCGGCATCGGAGTGGTACGTCTTTCCATGGTGGAGTATCCAAGTTTCAAATTCTTGGCGAAGATTCTTCAAGAAATGGTGCGACCCGTCGACGTTACCCTGATGATTCGAAGACACGTCGTCTTGTAATCTTCGAGGTTGATTCTGATGTTGTTGGTTCTGTTGTAGGGTCGCCAGATGAGAGCTATCCGTCAGCGGTACCAAAATAATTTGATCTGGCACAGTATCGAATCCATAGGCGTTGCCGTTGCCGTTTGTATTTGCATTGTTTGCTGATGATTGTTGTGACGATGTGGAGTCGGTCTTGGTTACAGCTTCTTCGTGACCTATCGAATGCAAAAAGACTCCGGTCATGACCATTGCAACTACCAAAAAGAGGATAACCCATATCTTGACGTAGGACATGAGACGCTTGACTTGGACCATCACCATGGAGTGCTTTCCATTTCCACCTCCGAGAATGCCCCCACTGACACCACCGAAATAGCTCGCGCTTTTGGGATTCCCCTTGTTGCTTCCACGAACAAAATCATTTTCTGCTTCAAAATAATCCTGTTGCGTGTCACGAAACAAGTTTTGCACTTGTTTGTTGCGACTGGGCACAGCATTGGAATTCTTGCGGTGGGTGAGTACCAAGCCGGAATCGGTTTTGATTGGTTCACTTCCAAAAGCGTTGTTGTTGTTGTCTTGTACCTTTCGAAGTGGCTCTTCTTCCATTTCGAGAAAACCAGCAGTGCCAGGATATTTGTTGTTTGAAATAGCATCGGGACTAGAGTTAGTGCCAAATAAATCGTTCGGATTGCGATCTGTATTCAGAGTCTGAAGTTCCACAGAAAACGTTGTTGAATCGTCATCATCTATCAAAGCGTTCTGAGCAGGGCTTTGAGCAAAGAAATCAGACGGCGATGGCGACATTGGCGATGGCTTGGAAGCTACAAGAGGGCGTGTTTGTGAAATTTCAAAACTTGCGATGGAACTGCTCTTTGGTGTACTGTTCGTCTGTGAAAATGGTTGGTTTGTTCCAAACAAAAGATCCTCGTCTGGGTTGTTGATGGTGCCACCCACAGCGTCCGTAGACGACAAGAATGTCTCCAATGAAGACTTGGACTCCGATGTCACTTCTGGTGGAGGCAATTTAGCTGCCGGATGATTGTCCTGCAATGCTCGTTTTGGACTCTTTTTCCTACTCCATCCAACCTGCTCATCGTCATCATCCCCATCGTCTGACATGGAGTCATAATCCATTTTTCGAAGGGCCTTTTGGGCCTCTTCCATTTCTTCGACCATACTGGTTGAATTTTCTGTAAGCTTGTGGAACTCGAAGCGTTCAGAGTTGGCCAAGAAGCTGTAATGGTTTGCTCCCAATAAGTGTTCCAGTGTTCAGTGTTGTCCATCACCAAAGAAAAAGGTTCAATTTTCTCGTGTAGTTTCCGTTTAACGCCCTGCTCGGGCCACCCTGCACGCCAGCAGCGCTAGGAATAAAAATGTTGTGATTCGAACGTACACGTACCTATCGTAGGTAGGAATGTTTAGTAGGTCTAACGTCCGGCGCACGCTCGGCTGTGAATTTTCGCATTCAAATTTCTGGCATCCTTCAACAACAAACTGACGACGACAGTCACGAATAAATCGCGAATCTTCGCAGTGCCTGAAGAAAATGACAATTTTCTTTGATGACCAATCTACCGAATTCACAAGTTGCCAAGTCGAGCACACAAATTTCAAACACCAAAACAACAAAATGGCATCGACAAAATCAGTTGGACCCATCCTGGTCACCGGAGGAGCTGGATACATTGGAAGCCACACCATCCTCTGTCTTTTGGAGCAAGGCTACGATGTGGTGGTCGTCGACAATCTCGTCAATGCGAGCATGGTCTCCCTCGATCGGGTCGCAGAACTTGCAGGCTTGGACGAAAGCACTCGCAAACAACGTCTTGTCTTTCACAACGTTGATCTGTGTGACCGCGATGCCTTGAAGAAGATTTTTGAAACCTCCCCAACATTCTCTGCCTGCATCCACTTTGCGGGGCTCAAGGTAAGGAACAATTTCTTACAGAAAAAACGTTGAATTCTTTTCCATGCAGTTTCTCATTGTTTCTTTTCGTTTTTCACTCTTTGCTAGGCCGTGGGAGAATCGACAAAAATTCCGTTGAAGTACTACCACAACAATCTTACAGGAACTTTTTTCCTTCTCGAGCTCATGGACGAATTCGGTTGTCATTCGATTGTATTTTCCAGCTCTGCCACCGTGTACGGGGATCCCGAAACAATACCAATCACAGAAGAAACCAGTGTCGGAGGAGGTATCACAAACGCCTACGGACGAACAAAGTATATGATTGAGGAAATTCTTCGTGACTTTTACAAATCGAAAACATTGGGAGACAGCAAAACCGATTGGTCCATTGTCATTCTTCGCTATTTCAACCCCATTGGGGCCCACCCATCGGGAAAAATCGGAGAAGATCCCAATGGCATCCCAAACAATCTCATGCCATATGTGGCACAGGTTGCTGCTGGACGTCGTGAATTTCTGACGGTATTTGGAAACGACTATCCAACTCCCGACGGAACTGGCGTCCGTGATTATTTGCACGTCATGGATCTTGCCGCGGGGCACTTGTCGGCCATTGAATACATGCAAGACAAAGAAAGTGGAACATACACCTTCAATTTGGGAACCGGAAATGGATGCAGCGTCCTGGATATGGTCAAGGCCATGGGAAAAGCTTGTGGTTTCGACATTCCGTACAAGCTCGGCGCTCGTCGTCCCGGAGACATTGCCACCTGCTATGCCGACGCCAGTTTGGCAAAGACCGAAATGGGATGGGAGGCCAAGCATACTCTGGATGAAATGTGCAGAGATCTCTGGAGCTGGCAATCGCAGAATCCAAACGGATATTCCAGTTGAACGATGGAAGAAGGTTAGGGCGAAAACATTCAATAACAATGATATAACACAGTTTGAATGAATAGTATGAGACTTGTAGTAGATTTTGGAATTCATCTATAGAATTATGACTGGCTGCTTTCATCGATGGTTGCCAAGGAAACTTTGCCTTTCGAATCCAATTGGACTCGTACTCCTGCTTCTTCCAGGTCAGCGGATTCTACAGGCCCCTGCGCCATGAGGTCCTTGACCACGGATTGGTTCTCGGTGTTCTCTTCGAGCACGTTGCGGATCGCAATCACACCCCATTCTCGCAATGTGAAACAGGCTGTAGCGTGAGTGGTACACGTGAGCAAAACGTGCAGACCGTTACGGATGTCAGCGTCGTTCGAAACATTCTCCGCAGATTCTTCGATTCGTGGCAGCAAGGGTTTTGCACGCGGAACCAAGGTCGTTCGGAGTAAATCTTGGTTGTGTTTACAGTCATAACACATGTTCCCAACAAATTGTACCAACGACGTCAATATCTTTTGATCGTCGTCGGACAATTTGATGTCTCTGGCCTTGCGTCCTTCACTCTTTTCTGCCAAATCATCCAATACGACACCCAGACACTTCGCGGACTCTTGCAAGATGGCACTATCTTGACCGAGAAGCAGTCGTAGCGCTGTAATTTCTGGAGTGTCCACTCCAAGGATGGTCGCCAAAATTTCTATCACTGTAAGAAAACCCGAGTGAACAAGCTGATCGTTGAAACCATCCAGGCTTGTTCGATCATGCTGGTTTGTTTCGTTGTTCGGTATTCTCTGATCTCGAAACCAAGGGGACATTTGTACCAACAATTCGGCTAAAAAGACACACGCTGCATTGCCAATTGGATTTTGAACGCCTCTATTGGTAGTGTATTCCATAGCATACGCATTGGCCTCCCTCGACATGCACTGTAGTAGAATATTTTGTTCGGGCATTAATCGAATGGAACTTGACCCAGACGAATTTCTGACCAAGCCTGCATCAATCGACGTGAACATCTTTGGTAGCATACCCAGCTTTGCCAATCTTGAGAGCAAAAGCTGTATCCAATCCGTTGCCGCATCCCAGTGACCACTTTGTTCCTTCGAACCCGACTTTTCGTTTTCGATTGCTTTTGTTACCGCTTCTGCCGAGACAAAATTTCGAAGCAATGTGCTGACAATTAATCCATTCGAAGCAATCGTTTCCACAAAGTCGGATCTGTTCTCTTCGGTCTGTGTTGCGTTCTCGTCCATTGGCATCATTGAAGATATGCAATTGTGAAGTGCGGCTGCAATCGCAGCGACAGCCTCTCGATTCCCAGATTTTGCAGCCGACAGAATCATATCAACCCAATTGGCTGTAGAAATTCGTGGCGATTTTGATGAAGACACTTCGTCGTCATCCTCACACGGAACACTTTCAAGAATAGAGGTAGAAATTGATTCCGCAGATGGTGCTATTTGAATGCTCGAAGAGACTATGGAAGCTGTTTTCGCGTTGGATGTCACTAGATTGCTCATGAGTTGGGCCGCAAACGTTCGGCATTTTTTATCCCCTCTTCGATACGTCAAAAGGTTTGCGAGCGGATTGTGCCACTGGTGTTCAACTACCACACTCGACTGAACGGAAGTGACCAACCCTTCGCTGGAGGACTCGATTGCTTCCACCGAGTGACAACACAGCCCAAACCGAAGCGCCGCTCTTGTTTGCAACACCAACCGCTTCATTGACGCGCTATCTAGAACGGAGTCGGCCTTCTCGCGGGATATTTCTAGTGCATACCTTGAGAACTGTTCGTAACAAGGCTGGAAGTACGATTCGACGCGTTTCAAAAACGCTTTCGGATCATCGGGGACCTGAAGCTTTGCATTTTTGGTGATTTCCAGTATTTCTGCCCAATCCAATTCCATTATAACCTCCCACTCTTTTAGAATCAAAATGAAATATCGATTTGTGCAAAGATTAGCTTACGATAGCCGATCAGTCTCCGGTGTTGTTGGTATATTGTGTTGATTGTTGTGTACGCTCCAAAATTCGAAACAGAAAAAAGTTTTCGTGGCTCCGAGTCCTCTAGGTATGCCTACGACCTACTACACATACTAATAATATGAACGTTGCTCTCTCTAAAAAAGAGAGTCGCGAAGCGTTTGTTCTCTGCAAGAGTCAAGGCGCGCGATGGCACGTAGAAACTCGTGCTACAGCATACAACGCATACTCAGCAGAATATTTCGACGAAAAACAGAAGCGACAACACTTCGCACGATTGTCAGCGTAGTTTGACTCCGGAGGCACCGAACATTCATCTCTCCAGATAGTAGTCTCCGCCCCTCCAAGCATTGTCAAAGACAACGAAATAAAGCACGATCAACAACAAAACTTTGTATAGAATAACTCAACGAATCCGACCTCGGAGAACGCCAAGCAATACGGAAAACAATTCCTTGAGACTTAATAGAATTTCGCTCATCACACACAATCGCAACATGACAATCCGAATTGAGGGCGACGAAAACGATGTTGGCAATCGTCAAGTCAACGACCAGCAGGGAGATGAAGACGACAACGTTACAGTAATCGTCCTGGACAATAGCGAAGATGATGAGGTGATGGCTCAAGGTTGGGTGGACCAAGATTCACCGGAGATGCGCCAACGTCGGCGAAATGTCTTGCTCCGAGAACTTCAACGCGTACAGAGAGCTAGTTTCATCCATTTCATGATTCTATGTTTGATTCCAACGTCACTTCTCTTTATTGTCATTGCCACTGTTCTTGGCGAAGACGAAGAGTGTCAATCTGTGGCAACCACGTGCGAAAAGGAACCTCGCACATTCATCAACGCGTTCACAACTCGGTGTGTCTGCGATGCTATTGCCATTTCTCGGGGGGATCCTTAGATTGAGGGATATTGTCACCACTATAGGTTGTTGTGTGAACGAACCTTTTTTTGAGTGATCTTGGACTCCAAGCAAGAAGTAATTATTGGATTACAAGTATTGTAACTTTATATTTAATACATTGTTTTCTATACGAGCCATCGTTTACAAAGTAGACAGAAATTGTTGCAATCCTTTTTGTATCTCATCATACAAAATGAGAACTAGAATGTAGCCATGTTTTCTGAATGAGTCTTTATCGGCATCTTGATGGCATTTTTCAGTAATTTTATGCATCGATTCAGATCTTTTAGGTCTTGTCTGGTAGCCCCTTCTTTTGTTTCGGCAGCTAGCATTTGTTCACAAAATTCCAGAGGGACAACATTCGTACATCTCAAACTTCGTTTTGGATTTTTAAAGAGTCGGAATTTCCCGCTGCATCGAATCGTGGTCGAGGCCAGAGCGCCATTGGAAAGAAGATACTCGACAACCTTGTGCATGCCCCGCACCGATGCCACACAAAGTGGGGTCAAAGACGAGCTTTTTGAGTCATTCGTTGCAATATTAGCAATAGCTCCCCTCCGTCCCACCAACTCTTGGACGCAATTGAGAACGGTGCCTGGCGACGAATTTCGAGAACGACAGACTTCCACCAAGAAATTACCGCCACTCAGCATGACTCTGTTCACCATCACCGGCCCAAATTCGTTCAGAATATTGATCATTTTTTGCTTTGTCAGTGTGTTTTTCTTGGAGGAATACGTGAGTTCCCACAAATCACTGTATGCCAGTTCTGTATTGGCAGTCATTCTTCGATGTGCGTCACCGACATTGTGTGCGGGACTTCGTTTTAGCCGCTTGCTACTTCTCACTTTTGCCTCCTTGCTCACAACGATACCGTAGTCGCCTTTCAACACCAAGTCCCACAATCCAACACTTTTTTCGTCGTCCACCAAGATGGATCGATACGATGCCTTGCAAAGTGGGGCAATTTTGTGACAGAACAAGGAAGCTCGTTCGGTTGGCAAAGAGGCAAATTGACCGATGCGGTAGAGAAGTATCTCTGGGAGCTCCCAAATAGCCACTTCACTCCCACTCTTTGATACTGATGAGTTATCTAATTTATTAGCGGATGATTCAGTTTGACATGGTGATGGTTGATCATTATTCTCCACTATCCTTGTCGAACTTCTTCTAGTACAACGTGCCTGTATTGATTTCGTCATCTGTCAAGATTTTTCGCCTCTACTTTGACAAAATCAATGCGCATAAAATCTCATCACGTCTGGTATGGAATCAGTTTGTTGTTTCCGTCTTTCTCCAAGCAATCACTTCACTTCTTGACAACGAAAGTGAAGGTGCAACGAAGTCGAATGATGGGATTTGCGTTGGATCCTCGAAAATGAGAAGGTTTCGAGACGCGCCCTATTTGTACAATAGAGATAAGGATATTCGCAATCGACCTTTTCACAAGTTCTTTCATAAAGTTTGCAGAATACTGTCCTGATCAAACTCTGTCGACTACTTGTACTGCTATCTTTCTTTATCGCCATTCCAAAGTTTGAAAACGAAATACGTTGCTTCTCGTCAAGTGTGGAGTGACAGAAGTATGCCAGTGAGCATTCATCTCAAGATATGAAACTGTACTACTAAGAAATACGACGAACACTACAAATCAACCGCCGCAAAAGGCAACAGTATGAAATTCTTTTGCAACTGCCTCTCGAACTTGCAACAAACGGTGCAACACTCGGATGTTGAACGTGGGATACTAGAAGCAACCGGAATTGATGACTCTTGTACTTGCTGTTTCTTTCACTAATTTTACCACGAATCTAGCAAGTTCAAAATTGTAGCATTGATCATTGCGTGACCTCCCGCATTAATGAAGAGAAATAGATGATAGAGGTAGCTCGATAGAAAATGAAATCGATAGGATCATGTCACTCGATCATGTATAAGAGGGATCTTTGTCCAATATTGCATAATATTGGCATCGCATATATTCCCCGAAATTTCATCAGCAATCCGCCCTCCCTGGTTCCTGCCGTGGCTTCAATTTATCCTTGGGCAGCGTACAATGCGATAAGTCCAGCAA
>JACLAC010003248.1_pt1 | contig 15355 bp, 15 predicted proteins | sample 8027881 | NCBI WGS metagenome assembly JACLAC01 (sample SAMN15725517, study PRJNA655200) | protist metagenome | isolation source: fluorescence activated cell sorting (FACS) single amplified genomes of... | place: Spain: Blaines Bay Microbial Observatory, Mediterranean Sea | collected 2016-01-19
TGCCTCAATCTCCCGGGACATCGATGGCACACTCGATTGCAGAACTTGAGCGGTGTGTCAGTGAGTTTGGCTTTATTGGCTGCAATTTAAACCCCGACCCCTCGGGTGGCTTTTGGACAGGGCCTGGGCTCGGTGACCGATACTGGTATCCGTTTTACGAAAAAATGTGTGAACTGGATGTCCCGGCGATGATTCATGTCAGTGCGGCCTGCAATCCAAACTTTCACACCACGGGCTCGCATTATCTAGGTGCAGACACGACCGCCTTTATGCAGATGCTCACTTCTGACCTACTTCGCGACTTTCCAACGATAAAGTTCATCATTCCCCACGGTGGTGGCGCGGTACCCTACCACTGGGGACGTTTTCGTGGACTCGTGCAAGCAATGCACGGTAAACCGGCGCTCGAGGAGTTGGTGTTCAACAACGTTTATTTCGACACGTGTGTGTATCACCAAGCTGGCATAGATCTGCTGCTCGATGTGATCCCAGCGGAAAACATTTTATTCGCATCGGAACTCCTTGGCGCGGTGCGTGGCATCGACCCCAACACCGGGTATCACTTCGACGATACCAAGCGCTATATTGACAGCTCTCAGAAAGCTAACGACCATGATAAGTCGCTTATATTTTCAGCTAATGCACGACGCGTGTTCTCTCGACTTCAAGTCTAAATGAAAGCCATTCCGTGCATGATGATTCGAGGCGGCAGCAGTCGTGGCGCATACTTTCATCGCGATGACCTACCAGTAGAGCCTGCGGCGCGAGACGGAGTCCTTGTGCGAGCCATGGGCGGGCCAGATCCGTTGCAGGTTGACGGTATCGGCGGCGGCCATCCATTGACTAATAAGGTGGCGGTGGTGAGTGCATCGTCAGAAGCTGACGTAGATATTGACTATTTGTTCCTCCAGGTCGATCCAGCGAGCGAGACGGTCAGTGATGCGCAAAACTGCGGAAATATTCTCGCCGGCGTAGGGCTTTATGCCATTGCGGAAGGTCTCGTTGAGGCTGAAGACCCGGTGTCGCGAGTTCGCGTGCGGATGCTCAATACAGGTGCAATATGTCACCTTGAGATGGAGACTCCGGGCGGCGTTAGTCAAACGCTAGGTGATACGGCGATTGACGGCGTACCGGGAACGGGTGCGCCGATTGTGTGTAACTATCTCGATATCGCCGGGTCCGCCTGTGGTGCCCTGCTGCCAACTGGCAACGTGGTGGATGAGATAGACGGCCTCCGTGTGACGTGTATCGACAACGGCATGCCGGTGGTTGCCATCCTCGCTGAAGACCTCGGAATTACAGGGCGTGAACGACCGGAAGCACTAGACGAAGATGCCGCCCTCAAAGCACGTTTGGAGGCGATTCGCCTTCAGGCAGGTCCGTTGATGAAGCTCGGTGATGTGAGCAAGAAGTCAGTGCCTAAGATGTGCATGGTTAGTCCGGCACAACAGGGTGGGTTGATAATGACTCGGACCTTTATTCCACATGTTTGTCATAAAACGATCGGAGTTTTAGGTGCGGTCTCAGCGGCAACGGCGTGTCTTTTTGCTGACAGCAGCATCGCGGGTGTTGCCAATGTACCGACCGGTAATCCCAGGCTGGTTGATGTTGAGCACGCAGCCGGCTCACTGCGGGTGCAGCTTAGTCTTGATCAAATAGGCAAGGTAACTGGAGCCGGTATTGTTCGGACCGGTCGGATACTCTTCAAAGGTGAAATATATGTATAGGTTACAGCATGAAAAGTGTAGCGGTTAGACACATAGCGCGAGCTGACAGTCAGGTGATTTCTGAGCTCGCGGAACATGGGGTAGCGACCGTACACGAGGCACAGGGTCGATTTGGGCTGCTGAAGCCTTACTTGCGCCCGATTTATCCAGGGGCACGGATCGCTGGCTCAGCCGTTACTGTGCTCGCCCATCCTGGAGACAATTGGATGCTGCACGTTGCCATCGAATTGTGCCAGCCCGGTGACGTACTCATTGTCGCCTTGTCGGCTGATAATACGGATGGCATGTTTGGAGATTTGTTGGCCACTTCAGCCAAAAGTCGCGGTGTTCAAGGACTTATCATCGACGCGGGTTGTCGGGATGTTGTGGACCTCAAGGAGATGGGATTTCCGGTCTGGGCTAAAGCGATTTCGGCAAAAGGCACGGTGAAAGAGACAGCGGGTTCAGTAAACGTGCCAGTGGTGTGTGCCGGCTGTCTGGTTAATCCCGGTGACGTTGTCGTAGCTGATGACGATGGTGTCTGTGTTGTACCAAGAGGGTCGGCAGAGGAAGCACTGACTAAATCAGAGTTACGGACGACGAAAGAAGCAGCGACGCGTGCTCGCCTGGCAGCGGGTGAACTGGGCTTAGATGTCTACGGCATGCGCGAAAAGCTCGCTCTGGCCGGTCTCGAGTACGAGGATTAGGGGTTGACCATGAAAATTTGTATGGTCGGAGAAGGCGCCTTTGCGAACAAACATCTGGATGCGCTGGAAAAAATCGATGACGTCGAGGTAGTTTCGATTTGCGGTGGTGTGGAGGAAGTTGTTAGCAACGTAGCAAAGGCTAGAAAAATTGCACACGCGACGCTAGATTTGCACGACGCTCTGGCCCAGCCGGGAGTAGAAGCTGTTATTCTTGCGACACCAACGCCTATTCATGCAGAACAAGCCACGCAAGTCATGCAGGCAGGCAAGCATGTGCTGGTCGAAATCCCCATGGCCGACTCGCTCCATGACGCGCAGGCGCTGGTGGCATTGGCTGCACAGACCGGTCTGGTAGCGATGGTCAATCATGTGCGTCGCTTCAATCCCTCACATCAGTGGATTCACAACAAGATAGTCGCTCGTGAACTGACAATTCAGCAAATGGACGTGCAGACTTACTTCTTTCGGCGTACAAATACGAATGCTAAAGGCGAGCCGCGCAGTTGGACTGACCATCTACTGTGGCATCACGCGTGCCATACGGTGGACCTGTTTCAGTATCAAACGGGTGGCACGGCACAGTCAGTAACTGCCCTACAAGGACCGCAACACCCTGACCTGGGTATTGCGATGGATATGTCGATCGGCTTGAAAAGTCCAGCCGGCGCCCTGTGTACATTGTCGCTCTCCTTTAACAATGAAGGTCCGTTTGGCACGTTCTTTCGCTACATCTGTGACAACGGAACGTTTGTTGCGAACTACGACGATCTATACACCGGCGATGGGGATCAGATTGACGTAAGCAACGTGGCGGTCAGTTCAGACGGTATAGAGCTGGCGGATCGCGAGTTTTTTGCGGCGATCCGGGAGGGTCGAGAACCTAATTCGAGCCTTGCCCAGGGGCTGGATGCCATGGCAACGCTGGATAAACTAGAGCGAGCGCTTGCTGCGGCCTGATTTTACCTTGATGCTTATCGCACTTTCCCGATGTTGACGGGCAGAGTAACCGCGGGTTCGGATAAGTATCGTTAGACGCTGACCATTGCCCAAGAGTATCTCGGTGAGGACGGTATGCTTTCTGGTAGTGAATGCTCTAGGCGGGCAAATAATTCTCTTTTAGGGGACGCTCATGTTTATCGAGGTCAACAATTGTCGTTTGTACGTGGATGTAGTCGGTTCTGGGTTGGTCGCTGAAGGTGCTCTAATGGTTGAACGCCCAGTGGTGTTTGTCTTGCACGGTGGGCCGGGTATGGACCATTCGACCATGAAGCCGGACTTCAATCCGCTGGCTGAGGTTGCTCAACTCGTGTACTACGACCATCGCGGTCAGGGGCGCAGCGATGCGGATAAACCAGCAAACTGGCATCTTGATCAATGGGCAGACGACTTGCGGTCGCTAATCGACACTCTGGGTGTTCAGAAACCCATCGTGTTGGGACTGTCGTTTGGTGGTTTTGTCGCGCAAAATTATGCGCATCGTCACCCTGATCGATTGCATAAACTCATCCTCGCCAGCACCGTTGCGCGGATGTTGCCGCAGCGCGTGTTTGACGCGTTTCAACAATTCGGTGGCGCTGAGGCGCGACAGGCTGCAGAGACCTTTTGGGGTGGCCCTACTGAGGAGAACACCGAAACCTACATGCGCGAGTGCGTGCCGCTCTATAACCGTACTGAGTTTGATGAACTCGTGGGTCAAAGAGCGATCTGGACGCCTGCGGTGATTGAACATTTTTCCAAGCCCGGAGGTGAAAACTGGACGTTTGATTTCCGCGAAGCACTGTCTCGTATAACCTGCCCTACGTTGATCACGGCGGGTGAGCTTGACCCGGTTACACCCATTGTGGCGATGGATGAAATGGCAGCCCACATTCCCGATGCGGTGCAACGCTACGAAGTGTTTGCCGGCTGTGGTCATGGTGTTCACCGGGATGATCCGCGCGCGTTTGAGGTAATGAAGCAGTTTCTTACGGGATAGGTGCCATCCTATGTGTGGTTGACTGGAATCAAGGCCTGCTCAGTCACAACTGAGCTGTATCCGCTGCCAGTGTTGAACGAAGCCAACCACTTTCTAGCTCTCCTTCCGCGAGGCTCCTCTTTTCATCTGCCATTTGAGCGATCACAAATAGCGCCGAGAGTAGAATCAAAACGGCAAGCGTAGCTTCCATCATGAATGGATCTGACGGCGGTTAATTGCCACACCATAGCAAAATGCGCATTGCCCCCGGCAAAGAGAATCCTGCAGACATTTGTTCCGAACCCGCGAGTGCCTAGCGAGCGTTGTCACGTGTTGGCGCCTTTCATGGGCGAACGACTATCCCACCTGGCCCCGAGGGATAATTGATCAATTGTGTGGCTTGCAACCATACTGTGCGAACAATGGGAGTTAGATGATGACGTCTGGTAAGAATAGGGAGCGGAAGTGCGGACTTTTAGATCCATAAGCCCTGAACGCGTGCATACCGGTTCAGGTTGTATAGCCCGCTTGGGCCGATCGCTGGATGACGTGGCCGCGAAACGAGTGTTGGTAATGACCACTGCCAGTTTGTCTCAGTTTGTTAATGAGATCGAAACACTCGTTGGTGCTCGCCATATGGGTACTTTCGGTGGTTGTAGCCAGCACTCTCCTGCCGCCTCGGTAGGTGCTGCCGCTATCATGGCGGAGGGTGCTGATGCCATTATCAGCTTTGGCGGCGGTAGTGTCATTGACACGGCAAAGGCGGTGGCAGGGCGCGTTGGCTATCCTGCCCAGATTGCGATTCCGACGACGCTGTCTGCGGGCGAGTTCACGCCCGGGGCTGGGATTACCGAAGAAACTGATCGGGTCAAACACGTTTCCGTTGACATGCGTGCGTTACCGAAAATAGTCATTCACGATCCGCAGCTCACGCAATGGACGCCTCGTCAGTTGTGGCTTTCGTCGGGTATCAAGGCGCTTGACCATGCACTGGAGACACTTTGGTGGGTCAGGCCCCACCCAATGACCAATGTGATTGCTGAGGACGCCGCAAAGCGGCTACTGAAGTGGCTACCCAGGTCAATCGACAGCAATGCAATTGAGGCGCGGGAACACTGTCTGCTTGGAGCATGGATGTCGATTCAGGGTCTGTTCGCTGCGGGGGCTCGGCTTAGCCACCCCTTGGGCCACCAGATCGGTGCGTTCTGGGACGTGCCACATGGTATTACTTCCTGTGTGACCCTGCCCGCGGTGATGCGGTCGCTTGATGAGTTAACATCTGTTGTAAGGGAACAGATAGCGCCCCTATTCGGTGCTGCCGATGGGCAAATGGCGGCAGACGTCCTCACCCGCTATCTCAAGCAACTTGACTTGCCCACGCGATTGCGTGAGACCTCTGCTGTGCTGGAAGAGATTCCTATGGTCGCGGCTGCGGTGACCGCTGAGTTTGAAGCGACGGGCCGATCTCCGGAAGTGAACATCACAGAGTTGTTGGAATCAATGTGGTGAACCGTCCCTGCTTATGGCGCTGGGGTGGCAGCAGCATCGCTAAGCAACGGTGCCAACGATGTCTTCTTGCCAAACGGCAGACTTACGCTTGAACCGGCAGATGAGTGCCGGTTAAAGCATAAGCGCGTTCAAGAATAAACCGATTGTCTGCCGGGTCTGGATCAAATTGACAGAGAATCAGCCCGATCTTAGTGACGTGATAAAGCGTAAGTCTGCCGGATTCGGAAAATTAAAACGTAAGCCTGCCAGAATTGCCCGGTCACTAATTGAGAAAATTGCTTTCCCTAATGAGCGCAGGAAGAGTACGCGGCTGGAACGTATCTAACTTCGTTAATCGGCCAGTTTGGAAATTAGCCTAGCGACTATGTGCTAGGACGACACGCCCCGGCTATCTAACACCTGGTTAGCGGCGCGTCTGCGGAGAAAGTGCGTCCGAATGACTCGAACCTCATGTTGTGTGCCGAAGTCCTCCACTTACTTTCTGTGCTAAGAGTGGTGTATGTGCCGTTACACTAATCATTCTACGTCTCGCCTTAGACATATCTGCCGGGAGTGAGCGATCAACCGATCATTGGCATCCCAGATCTCCGCGTCTTCTTGAATTAGGCCTTTTGTCACGAAACGCGAGTTGAACAGGATCTTCAACCATTCTGTTGATGCTCGCGCAACCTGGTGAACATTCAACTCAATGGTGGGTGCCCATCCTGCACCTTGCGTAAAGGGCCGAAAAGTCGGAGGAAATGCGTCAGTAGCAAAAATTATACCCAGGGGGGTGATGGACTCTTCACCCAGTAGCCTGAACCAACCACGCAAACTACCTGGAGGCGTCTTTCGATTCGGTCCACCGGCATCATCGGGATGCGCACGCCGGTCGAATTTTTGCAGGAATGGCGCATCTCCCAGCACTTTCGAACAAAGTTCAGGCTCAGGCATTTCAGGGGGTGAGCAATCAAGGTGATCAGTGTCTACATGACGAAAATCTCCAAACACACCGGAGGCTTGGAGCATCGGTTTCTCTCCACCCAGCTTTCCAACAATGGTAGCGACTTGTGAACCGGAACGAATGATTTCGCACTCCGCACGTACATTGCCAACTACTCCGGGTGTTAGAAAGTTTGTATTGATAGAATAAGGAAATTTGTCGCCAGAATGCCTGATCATGGCATCGGCTATAAGCGCCATCAAATATCCGCCGCTAGGGCGACCAGAGAAGGTTTCCCAACCTTCACGGATCAGATTCTGATAGTTGCCGACCGATACTTCCTCGAAAGCTACTTCATCGGAAAAGGTCATTGGACTTCCCACGGCCACGTTAGTCGATAGTCCACAGCAGGTGCTACGACTTAGGAAGGAGGCGCACGAGAGGGATCGGGCGATCTGTCATTGACTGGTACTCATCGTAGCGGCCGGCGTTATTTTCGTTGTGCTCTTTCCAGAGCCGGTTGTAGTCAGGATGATCCTTCTCGAGAACCTCGGCTGTGGCAGCAATTCGATCGCGATTGAGTTGATACTCGACTTCGGGGTTCGCTTGCAGGTTCAACAGCCACGCTGGTGGTTTAGGAGCACCGGCCTTTGAGGCGACAACGACCTTACTGCCGTTATCTTCGAGATAGATCAGGGCGTTCGTGCGCGTCTGACCGCTTTTGCGCCCGGTGGTGCGCAGCAGCAGCGTTGGTACGCCCAGCAGCTTGTGTCCCAGCCGTCCGTTGGTCTTCTCATAGATGCTCTGGTGGATCTTCAAAACGGTCGAAAAAATACTCATTGGGCGGGGTGCCTCCTTTTTGGTTGTGTTTGAGAAACGGGCAGTGTCCTAACCCTCGTCTTCATCCATGGCCTGCGCTACCAGCTTTTTGATATAGGTTCGGGTCACCTTTTCAAAGCGGATGAGAACTTTGTACCAGACGGCTCCGTAAAGTGTGTCGATCATCAGATCAACGTCCAACCCACGCGGGAACAGCTCTTGTTCCTGTGCCTCTTCCTGTGCATAGCGAATCGCATCGGCAATCATTCCAATGCGCGGCGCATAGACGGCTTCCTCCATGCGCCGATAGAGTTGTGCGTCACGATGTGCTTCTGCTAGAACGCAAATGGCGGCCTGCCTGCAATCGGTTCGGCTGAGTACCTGTCCAAACGAGAGCAACGAAGATTCCAAATACTTGCGCAAAGGGATTTTTCCATTATATGGCGCCAGGGGGGGTAACAATCGGTCGCGCCATACTTCGAGCACCAAATCTGCGCGAGAGGGCCACCAGCGATAAATCGTCTGCTTGCCGACTCCAGCCTCGCTGGCGACTTTCTCAATCGAAAAATCGACGTATCCGGATGAACCGAGCAATTTGACCGTCGCGTCGATAATGGCTTTGTGGGAGCGCGCATTGCGTCGCTTGTGATCAGAATTGGGGTGCTTTGAGGTATCTTGAGGTGCTGGATTGGTCATAACGGTTAGATCACACCTGCGGATTTCAGCTTCTCAATTTCGCCGTGGCTCAGATCAAGTGCGCCATAAACTTCTTCGTTGTGTGCGCCCACTTCGGGGAAAAACTCAGGCTCGGTTGAGTCGTATTCTGAAAATCGAATCGGACTCGTTGGAAGTACAACCTCACCCATGAGGTCATGGGTTTTATAGCGCAACATGCCGCGCTCATGTAGGTGAGGGTCGGAGCTCACTTCGTCGAGGGTTCTGATCGGAGCAACGGGGACGCGGTTGGCGCGTAACGCTTCGTAAGCCCCTTCGCGAGTTTGTTCGACACTCCACTTATTAATCAGTGCGTCTACTAGATGTTCGCGTTTCTTGCGAGCCATTGAATTGCGGAAGTCAGGGTTGTCTCGCTGGTCAGGTCTGCCAATGACATCAAGCACGCTGTGCCAATGTGCTTCGGCGACGCAAATAATGACAATCCACCCGTCTTTGCAGGGATAACGGCCGTATGGGCTGACGTTGGAAGGTGACCGCGCGCTGTTTCGAGGTGGAAGTTCGCCGGTGGCATGATGGATACTGAGTTCAGAGCACAGCGTGAAATACATCGATTCCAACATCGAAACCTCAACCCGGGTGCCGTGACCTGTCGCCGCACGACCCTGCAGTGCAGCCAGAACACCTGCATACATATGAATACCACCCATAATGTCACACGGAGCCCCACCAGCCCTGCTTGGTGGTGCATCTTCGTCGCCTGTTACGCTCATCACGCCGGAGGCGGCTTGGATGGTATGGTCCATGGCGAGCAAGTCTCGGTCGGGACCAGACAACCCATACCCAGTACCTGAGCCATATACGAGCTGCGGATTTATCTGCTTGAGATCCTCCCAACCGACGCCGAGACGATCCATTACACCGGGTGCGTAGTTTTCGAGTAGAACGTCGGCATCCTTGACTAGCTTGCGCAGCAGTTTTTTACCTTCTTCGTCGCGCAGGTTAAGCGTGACGCTCTTTTTGTTAGAATTCAGCATGGCAAACGATAAGGGCGTCTTTGCGCCTCCGGCACCGCGAAGTCGTTCGCCGTTAACCGGTTCAATTTTTATAACGTCGGCACCCGCCATGGCGAACAGAAACGCGGCGTAGGGACCTTGGTAGATCTGGGTGAGATCAATGACCTTTATGCCTGCCAACGGTTTGTTATGATCGGTCATAGATGATCCTCGGTTTATGCCTTACGCAGCACTTTGACAGGCAGGCTCGTGTAACCTTTGACGAAAGACGAAAAGGTTCGACTCGGTTCATCCTGCACTTCGATCTTCTCAAACCGCACGAGAATTTCCTCCCAGAGAATGCGCAACTGAAGTTCCGCCAGTCGGTTACCCATGCACCGATGCAGACCAAACCCAAAGGACAAGTGCTGCCTTGCGTTCGGCCGCTCGATATCCACCTCGTCGGCATTGGCAAAAACTTCTTCGTCTCGGTTGCCTGAGACGTACCACATAAGCATCTGATCACCGGCTTTGATCTGCTTTCCGCCTACTTCGCAATCGACATTGGCGGTGCGGCGCATGTACGACAATGGCGTTTGCCAGCGAATAATCTCAGCGACCATTTGGGGAATCAGGTCTGGGTTGGCCGTTAGTTTTTCGTATTGAGCCGGAAATTTATTTAGCCCATAGACACTGCCAGACATGCTGTTGCGGGTTGTATCGTTGCCGCCCACGATTAGTAGCAGAAGGTTTCCCAGGTGTTCGACAGGTTCCATGTCTTTGGTCGTCGGACCATGTGCCAACATCGACACTAGGTCGTCACCAGGATTCTCTCTGCGTTCTTCCCAAAGCTTGGCAAAGTATTGGACGCACTCTATAAACTCGTCTCGCTTTTGCTCGAGGGTTTCAACAATGCCACCTGGCTCAGGAATGGCAAAGGTGATGTCTGACCAACGTGTTAGCTTGGCACGATCTGCCAACGGAAAGTCGAATAACGTCGCGAGCATGAGCGTCGTCAGCTCAACGGAAACGTTTTCCACCCAGTCAAAAGTTTCGTTTTCGGGTAGGGCATCGAGGACTTTGCAGGTTCTCTCACGTATCAAAGGCTCTAACTTAGCAAGATTTCTGGGTGCCACCACGCCCGTGACGGTCTTCCTTTGATCATCGTGTTGCGGTGGGTCTTGGCTGATGAAAGGTGGAGTGCTGCCTTCGACCGCGCTTGCGGGCGGGCCTGCCTCTGGGCGTAGACCCAGGGTGATGCCTTGCGCAGAAGAAAACCTCTGCCAGTCTGCATCCACTGCCTTGACGTCTTCGTACTTGGTTAAAGACCAGTAGCGACCTGAACTTTCAAGTTCGTTGAAATGAATGGGGTCTTCTTTACGCAGGCGCTCAAATACTTCTTGCCACCGATTGTCGCAATAAAGGTGCGGGTTCAGCGGGTTGATATCCTCGATGGCCATGTCGTAAGGGTCTGGAGTATTTACCCCCTTTGTTGCCTGTTCCTGTTCTGGAGTCTGAAATTCGGGATTCTGTATTGCTTCGCTCATGGCTCACCTAATTGTTTAAGCTGGTTTGTTCGTGTTCTGTTATCAATGCTATTTCGCCCATACTGCGCTAGACGATGTCGGCAAATGAAATCGGTAACCTTAAGGCGCGAAAGCCGGTTGCATGGCGTATTGCGTTGGCAATGGCGGGTGGCCCGGCAACGATTGCAACTTCTCCTGCGCCAGCCGGAGGAATTTCAGGCTGGTCGATTATTTCAATATCCAAACTCGGCATGTCGGTCATTCTTGGGATGCGGTAATTGTCGAAATTCGAGCTTTGAATGTCGTTGTCCGCGACTTCAAATTTTTCAAGCAGCGCCATACCGACGCTCCAAGCCATATTGCTTTCCACCTGGGAGCGTAGTTGATCGGGATTGACCGCCATGCCGACATCCTGTGCACAGCACATGTGCTCCACCTTGATTTGCTGGGTCGCCTCGTCAATGTGAACATCGGCGCTGACGGCGATGAAACAGCGACCGTCGTAAATGCCACAAGCGAAACCGCGACCGTAACCCGCACCGCTCGACAAAGGCCGCTTTGAACTCATTTTGCGTACCCGCTCCAGGCAGTTCTGCAGGCGTGGCTGTGCGCCTTTCATCTGCGCAATTTTGAAATCGACAGGGTCTAGGCCTTGTTGCACGGCCAGTTCGTCCATGGCGGATTCGATGGCGAAGATCGCCGGGGCTCCGTTTAGTGACCGCCACACACCGAGGTCGATGGGTAGATCAACATCCTTGTATTCCACACGCTGATGAGGTGCGCTATACGGCGACATAGCCCCTTTCACCACGCCTGAATCTTCGCCGAAACGCATAACGGGTAGCAGCCACCCAGGCAGGCGTTCCCTCGCCAGAGTCACGTAGCCGGAAACGTATCCATGCCACCAGTCAGACAGATTACCCTGGCTGTCTGTTGCTATACGCAGCCTGTGGGCCGATGCCGGGCGACTGCGACTGGCGGTAAATTCATCCTTACGCATCCACTGTACTTTTACCGGACGTTTGACGGCTCGCGCCAGTCGTACTGCGTCGCGTTCAACTTCATAGTATTCGCGGCCGCCAAAGCCACCCCCCATTCGCTGGGGATAAACAACAACGCCATCTTCCGATAGACCAGTGTCTCTGGACGCAGATCGCTTTATGGCCCAGGGATCCTGCGTACCCGTCCAGATTTCAAGTTTGTGATGCGCGCCTGCCTCGTTGAATCGTGCGATGGCAGCGCGGGGCTCCTGCTGGGCATGGCTCTGTACCTGCACGTCGAAGCGTAGATCGATCGCCCAGTCGACATCTTTGTTATGCGCCTGGTCGACTAATAGATGTTCAAGATCTCCTTCGGCCATCTCCGCGTCGACGTCAACCAGCCGATCAATCTCGTTCTGGGTGATCGGTTGTTCGAGCTTCCAGGTCACTTTGATCTGTGCCATGGCGGCATTGACGGCGCTGGGGATGTTGCACACCACACCAACGAAGTCACCCTCCAATACCAGCTCGACAACGCCTTCTATACCGGCGACGCCAGAAGTATCCAGCGAGGCGATGCGAGCATTGCGCACAGGTGGCTGAATTGCGCGGCCATAGAGCATGCCTGGCATGTGTACATCGGTGGCATAAACCGGCTCGCCTGTCACCAGTTCGCGGATGCCCAAAGGTTTCGCGGCGTGTCCAACCTGTTTCTTCTCGCGGGCGGAGTCGTATGTGTAAAGGGCGGGGAGCGGTTTGCTCTCGTCAAACTCAACCATGACACTGGATTCTTCAAGCAGATCGGCATAACTCACTCTTCGATCGTCAGCGGTGCGGAAGCCGCCGGCATCGTCAAGGATGGCGGAAAGCGATTCACTCAGATTGGCAGCAGCGCGTTCTCTCATACTTTCGCGCAGCGTGGCCGCGGCAATAGCGGTTGGGCGTGAAAATGCCGTCAATGACATACTGGCCGCAGTCACTGCAAGAGGTGGTACTTCGCCAGTGTTGGGAAGCACGCCTTCGATATTGTCCACGTCGATGTTCAGTTCTTCAGCGACAATCTGTGCCAGGCCGGTGTTGGCGTTTTGCCCCATGTCCTGTCTGGAAAAGAACATCCGACATGAACCGTCCGGCCGTATCTGAAGCCAGGCTGCACCGGACTCCTTGTCCGGGAAGATTATCGTTGGCGCAACTGCAATGGCTCGATCACGCACGATGTAGAGCACCGTCGCGCCACCGGCTACCCATCCGGTGGCGGCGAGAAGTCCGCGACGCGTGAGCTTGGCCACTATTGTGCCTCCTCGCTCAGGTTTGCCGCTTCGCTTAGGGCAACTGCTGCCTTTTTGATCGATTTCCGGATGCGGTCATAGGTACCGCATCGACACAGGTTGCCGCTCATGGCGCGGTCTATCTCGGCGTCGTCCGGGTTCGACGTTTCATTAAGCAAAGCCAGCGCCTGCATGATTTGTCCTGATTGGCAATAACCGCACTGAGGCACGCTTTCATCAATCCAGGCCTGCTGTAGCGGGTGTAAGGTCCCGTCCTTGGAGGCGAGCCCTTCGATGGTCAGAATGCCTTTGTTGGCGACCGCAGAGACAGGGATCAGGCAGGAAGTGACCGGCTTACCGTCAATATGCACCAGGCAAGCGCCACATTGACCGATACCACAACTGAACCGAGATCCCGTTAGCCCAAGATGTTCGCGCAGGACCGTGAGAAGAGTCTCGTTGCGCCAAGCAGGCTCGACCTGACGCTCCATACCATTCACGTAAAGGTTCATAGCAAACATTCCCGATGATTACTCGATCTAACTTAGACGAGACGGTTCGTCTTGTCTAGGGTTAGAGTAGTCAGGACACTGCGCTGGCGCCGCGCGGCTTCAATTTTATTAGAGGAAATCGAGACATGAGCTTTAGTGGAACATCGACAACCAGTGATGTGCTCGAGGGGATTCGTCTTGACGATAAACACGCCTTCATCACGGGGGCGACTGGGGGGCTGGGAATCGAAACGGCGAGAGCGTTTGCTTCAGTCGGCGCATCTGTGACGATTGCAGGTCGCGACCCAGAGAAGATCGAAGCGGCACTTGCCACGCTCCGCGGGGCATTGCCGGGCGCTTCCTTCGACGGGGAAATGGTCGATCTGGCATCCCTGTCCAGCATCCAGTCCGCAGCGAAACGAATCATCGCTCAGGGCCGATCGGTTGATATTCTCGTCAACAACGCGGGTGTCATGATGAGTCCAGAAGGCAAGACCGAGGATGGTTTCGAGACCCAATTCGGAACAAATCATCTTGGCCACTTTGCCTTTACGGCGGGACTCATGCCGGTCATCACCAGCGGCGGTCGCGTTGTCACGCTAAGCTCAGGCGCGCATCTGCGAGGCTCCGTCGATCTCGACGATCTCAACTGGGATTCTCGCGACTACGACCCAAACCTGGCCTACGCCCAGTCGAAGACCGCAAACGCATGGTTCACCCTCGAACTCCATCGACGATATGCCGACCGCTTCCTTGCACTCTCGGTTCACCCGGGTGTGATTGAAACGGACCTCATGCGCCACCTTCCGCCCGCCCTGTTTGAAAGCATGAGGGAAGCCATTCGGCACGACGGCGTTAAGGAAAAGACGGTGCAGCAAGGCGCGGCGACATCGGTGTGGGCTGCGACTGCGCCGGAACTTTCAAATCACGGCTGTGCATACCTAGCCGACTGCCAGATCGCAGAGCCCGTCACAGAGGATGATCCTCGGAATGGCTATGCGCCATGGGCCTATGATGTGGAAGGCGCGAAGCGCCTATTCGTCGAGTCTGAGAAACTTACGGGTATTAGCTACGAGTAGGCTTTTCCCTGAGGGTATCGACACAAAGAACTAAGAGTTAGCTAACTTGGTATGAACTCTTCGGCAGTGAGAACTGCAAAGGGCGAGATCATCGGACAGACGGCCTTCGCAGAAATCCCGAGGAGCGATTCAAGAAGCGCTGGAGGCATTCGCCGTATGAATAACTCTGAAGAAATTCAAAGTGTGGAAGACCGGCTCCGGTTGGTGTCAATCAGTTAAAGCGTAAGTTTGCCGCGCCTAATTTAAACCCTAAGCTTTCCAAACGGCAGACTTACGCTTTAACCGGCATGAGAAAAGGGGAATCTGTCAAATTGGTGGCCAGAGACAGAATCGAACTGTCGACACGAGGATTTTCAGTCCTCTGCTCTACCGACTGAGCTATCTGGCCATGCGCGGGTCGCGACGAGCGGCGTATTAAAGCGGGGTCGGCCACGTGCGTCAACTCAATGTTGTGTACCGGATATCACGCGTCTGGCCCTTTGGGGGCTATATAGCCTTCGGCGCGATCGACCGCTTCGTTATTAAAATATCGCCACATTTGCTCAGTTAAGTATTTACGTGCATGGGGGTCGATCAGGGATAAATGCTTTTCATTGATCAACATGGTTTGCAGCTCTTGCCATTCGTCCCATGCGCGTTGTGAGACAGATTGAAAAATCTTCTCGCCGTTAGCCCCGGGTACGGGCTGTTTTTCCAGTCCAGGTAACTCAGTTTGGTAACGAGAGCA
>JACLAC010012606.1_pt1 | contig 15355 bp, 15 predicted proteins | sample 8027881 | NCBI WGS metagenome assembly JACLAC01 (sample SAMN15725517, study PRJNA655200) | protist metagenome | isolation source: fluorescence activated cell sorting (FACS) single amplified genomes of... | place: Spain: Blaines Bay Microbial Observatory, Mediterranean Sea | collected 2016-01-19
GTACGGATACTCCTCGTCGGACTAATTTTTTTTTAATTATCGCTCTACGTACGTGTGTTTGATTATGACAGGACATATGCATTTATGTGTGTGTGTGTCTTTGAGAGAGTTGGCATCGTGCATATTGTTAATATTCTATAAATTGTACATTTTTACTTCATTATTATTGTTTGTATTCGTGTATGGTAAGTTCAATTGCTTTGAAAAAAGAGAGAGTGCACACGACCAACGAAACACCTGGATCTTATTATCTCACAAAAGAAGGCGGTGTGGTGTGTAATTGATTGTAAAGAAGTGTTATTTGTAGTTTATGGATTATTGATGTTTCTTCTTTACCAGCAATCGTCTTCATCTTCATCACTTTCGTCTTCATCTTCATCACTTTGAATTTCAACAACTTTGCTCCAAACACTGCCATCACCAAGTTCATATCCAGGTCCCATGAAAGTACCGTTGTATGTGATGAACGAACGAATCGCGTAGTATGCTTTGAATGCAGCAACTCGATGCGTGATTGTGAATGAAAATGCGAGATTCCACATGAAGCGTCTCTCCTCGTCTGACATTAATGTTGTTTTCATGCCATTGCCAGCTCGAAGTGATTTCAATCTGTCGTTGATTGGCTCGAGTAGTTCGGTTCCGACAAGTTCAAGAGCCTTATTATCGATCGCCGCACCGAAGCAAAGAAGTTGAAGTGTACAAGCAACATTTTCAAAAGAAGCCGCAATGCATAACGAAGTTCTATTGTCGATGCACACAAGAGTCACGTCTGCGCCGTTCTGAAGCAACACTTTCAAAACGTCTATATGTCCTTTCAGAGCTGAAACTGTAAGTGCTGTCAAATTCTTTTCATTGACGGCATTCACGTCGGCACCGTTCTCAAGTAACACATTCACAAAGGCAACATTTCCTCTCTCAGCTGCGTAGTGAAGCGCCGTCAATTTGTTTTTCTGAACAGCATTCACGTCGGCACCGTTCTGAATCAACAATTTCGCGACGTCAAAAGTCCCTCTCGAGCTGCGTAGTGAAGTGCTGTCCAGTAATCTCTGCACACAGCATTCACATCAGCACCGTTCTGAATCAACACCTTCATAACGTCAACATGACCTTCGTGGACTGCGCCGTGAAGTACCGTCCAGTTCTTGTCCGTAGCAGCGTTCACATCCGCGCCGTTCTGAATCAACACTTTCGCAACGTCAACATTTCCTTGTATAGCTGCGTAGCGAAGTGCTGTCGATTTTTCTTCATTGGCAGCATTCACTTCTGCACCGTTCTGAAGCAACACTTTCACAACGTCAACATGTACATTTTGAGCTGCGATGTGAAGCGCCGTCCATTTGTCTTTCTCAACAGCGTTCACATCCGCACCGTTTAGAAGCAACAATTTCGCAATCTCAATATGCCCTTCCTTAGCTACTATGTGAAGTGCCGACACCTTGTCTTCCGTAGCAGCATTCACGTCAGCACCGTTCTGAATCAACACGTTCGCAACATCAACATGTCCAATATCAGCTGCACCGTGAAGTGCCGTCCAGTTCTTATCCAAAGCAGCATTCACGTCGGCGCCGTTCTGAATCAACACTTTTACAACATCAACATGTCCATTCTTAGTTGCCCAGTAAAGTGCTGTCAAATTCTCTTCATTGACAGAATTCACGTCGGCACCGTTCTCAAGCAACACTTCCGCAAAGGCAACATGTCCATGGTGCGCTGCGCTGTGCAATGGAGTTGTTTTGCCATAATCAACAGCGTTCACGTCGGCGCCGTTCTGAATCAACACTTTCGCAACGTCAACATGTCCCTCCTCAGCTGCGTAGCGAAGTGCTGTAAATTTGATTTTGTCAACAGCATTCACGTCGGCACCATTCTCAAGCAACACTTTCACAACGTCAACATATCCAAGAAAAGTCGCCAAATTGAGATCCGTGAAATACTCGGCCTTTATCGAACTCTCGTCTTTATCGAAAACCGCTTGCATTTGCTCGCAAAGCATTTTTCTTGCTCTGGAAAAATCTTTCTCCTTCAATGCTTGTAAGACAACAGACTCACGATCTTCCTTCAACTTCTTCTTACTTTCGTCCTCACTTCTCTTCTCTCTCTCTCTCTTCATGTTTGGATGATTTAGAAATTAGAAATTCAGAAACCTTCAAAATTAACCGACCCCACACAGTCCCAACACAATCTTCTTCACTGCTGCGTATCTTTATTCAACCAAGAGTAGATACTTCGCCGTGTGTGTAATTAATAAAAAAAAATGCAACAATCACAAAAGTAGATAGGTGGTGTATTTGCCGTCATCAATGTAGTTTTTTAAGGGCTGAATCAGATGACCACACGCGGACGACATTATCTCTAGGAGACAGTTCTTCGTTTCTTCACAACAATCTTGAAAAATCTTTACTGCCGTATCTTTTTCATCAGCAACAGGACAACATAAGTAAAAATGTCAAAAATCACAAGAGAAGGTGTCATGGCCGTCATCAATGCAGGTAAGGAGGATGTGGATGCATTGAAAGGTATCTACGCATCCAAATCATGTCTTAAAGACGGTTTCAAGTCCGGTAGGTTTCTGTTCTCTCGTCGACAACCCGTTTTCGAAGATTCAATTCTCAAATTCAATCAAAACACACGACAGACGTTTAAATTACAAGGCAATCATGAACTCGTTGTCGTACGTATCTCACCATTTCTCTTCATTTACCTTTTCAAAAATAATCAACCAATGATGCTTATATCTTCCATCTTTCATAACACATGCTCAAATGCCAACTCTCTCTCTCTCTCTCGTATCGCTCGATTTTTGATAAAACGACTAAAATATTGGACAGGATGAACCACCCACATTCCCTGGAGGTAAGAATCGAGGTCCGAATCCGCTCGATCTTCTGTGTGCGTCGTTGGGAACCTGTCAGGAGATTACGTACAAGATGTACTCCGTTGCGATGGGTATTGAATTGTACAGCGTGAAGGCAAAGATCGAGGGAGAGATCAACTTGAACGGTCTTGTGGGTAACGGAGGTCCAGTAGCGTTCACGAAGATCAGAGGAACGATTACTGTCGTGGCGGAGGCAACAGATGACGAGTTGAAGAAGCTCAAATCGGTTGTGGATTCGCACTGTCCTTTGCTCGCGACCTTGACTCAGTCCGTATCTTGCGATCTCGCTCTCGAGCACAAGAAGACGGATGTTGATAACTCCGCAAAGGATCCCGTTCAGAGAGATGGACTTCTTGCTGTGATTGGTGCAGGAAAGGAGGACAAAGATGCGTTGGCCTTTACATACACGTCATCTTCCCATCTTCACAGTGATACGCTCCAAAGTGTCGTGAGTCTTCCGGGTTCTCATGTTATGAAAGTCGATGAACCTTCGACGATGCCTGGCGGTAACAACACAGGACCCAATCCGCTTGATGTTTTCTTGGCTTCTCTCGGTACCTGCCAAGAGATTACATGGAAAATGTACGGAACGGTGATGGAAATTCCCATCACGAGTGTTTCCGCTGATGTGCAAGCTCCTATCGATCTTCGCGGTTTGGTCGGATTGGATGACGATGCCGTGGCATTTGACAAGATCTCAGCCAAGATCACAGTGGAGTCGCCAGCAGACACAAAGGCTCTGGAGGGTCTGAAAGCTGCGGTGGATACTCATTGCCCTGTGGTCTCCACCATTAAGGAAAATATTGATGTCGATTTGAAGCTCGTCAGGGGAGACATTCCCTCTCTTGACTGTGGTAATTCGTCAGACTAATAGGATGATTGATCCTTGTATCCCATTTATAATAATGAAGTGTACATATCACCATTTGAATAAAATACTCTCTCCTAACAAACAACTAACTAACAACCGCCTCTCTGTTCATACGAGTACACTAGCCTCCTCCTTTAACACGATATCGCATCACATTTGTCACATTTTTTTCGGTTTCTCCCAAAAACGGCTGCGAGGACACAGCCGTATCTTTTTTTTTGAATTTGAGATCTAAGAGTGACAGAGAGAGAGAGAGAGTTGAAGATTTTGAAGATTTTCGATACATAGAGAAAGAGATTGTTGGGAAGTGTGCAGTAGTAGTATACATCAAAAGAAGTGTCTTTTGTTCATATTTCATTTGGAGAGAGATTTCGAGAACGAGAACGTTTTAAACGCGAAACTTGTGTTAGTAGACAGAGAATAAACAAAAACAAGTTTATATTCCATATTTCACTTAGAGGGAGAGAGACAGATTTTGAGTTTGAGAACGACGTACAAAGCGTAAACGTTGAGATTTCTTGAAAAAAAATCAAAGAGAATCAGTAGATAGAGATGAACGATCGCATCCAACCAAAGGTGAAACGAAAAGCGTTTTCTTCTTCTTCTTCATCTGAGACATCACCGACAAGACCGCAGAGTTTGAAGAAAAGAATATCAAAGAATGTGTTGAATGCTCTTGGTAGACAGCTTCAGGAGTCGTCGTTGAATTTGTTGGAGGAGGAGGAGATTCAGAACGCATCGAAAGTCAAAGTCATGGATGTACTCAAGGAGGAGATATCAGATGATGATGAAGTGCTTCGAACGCATCATTCAAGGACGGAGAGTGTGGATTCCGACACTCTTTTGGAGACTCAACGAACGAATTCCACGTCTGTGTACATTAACGACAGAGTGATTCACGCAACGGGTGTACAGGGATCGTACGTCCTCAGAATGAGCACATCGGCACCTCCACCGAAACGAAAACAGTCAGCATTCTCATCGTTCTTTTCGCGATTGCGAAAGAATACACCAACACCAACGGAGGAGGCACCGTCTTCACCACCCACATTGAACAGCGCCAAGAGTGTATCGGGAGGTCTGATAGGAGCAGCAACAGGAGGAGGTCGAGTACGCAGTTTGAATCGCAACAGCAAAAACTCAAAATCGTTCATTCTGCGGGACGAAATGGATTCCGACAGTATCGACTCACATGACAGTACACATTCACTTCTTCACGCACCCTCGGATGCTCGTGCTCCGTTTGCGTTTTGGAGAGAGAAATGTACAAAGAGCAGAAACCAACCAGAAAATCATACCTTACGAAAGATTTTAACTACGGTGACGCATGTGATCAATCGTGTCGTGCACAGTGTTCACACCGCTCCGTACATTCCACCTGCTGCAGAGAAGGGTAGTGTGTACGCCCCGTTTGAGCTTGTGGGCCCGGAGGAGTTTTCCTTACTCATTGCAGCCTGCACTTCGATTTTAGGTGAGAACGATCGTGCGTTGGTTCGTGTGGAAGCCCCGTCTAAAATATTTGGTGACATTCACGGTCAGATTTTTGATCTCGTTCAGTTCTTTCGTCAGTACGTATTGTTCGAAGATGGATTTCGAGAGAGAATTATTTTTCTAAATGATTGGATCACTCACCTCAACACACACACTTCGTTGTCGGAAGCACTCGAACACACCAACGCTCGAACACAGGTACGGAAGTCCGAGTCATCACGTGGGTGATATGAATTTATGTAACTACGTCTTTGCAGGGGATTTCGTCGATCGTGGAGCGTACTCCTTGGAAGTTCTTACCGTGTTGATGTGTTTGAAGATACGATATCATCCTCACGTTATTCTTTTAAGAGGAAATCATGAGGATGAATGGGCGAACGCGCGTTATGTACGTGGTACATTCCTTTATTGTAAATGACTCTCGTTCGTACTCACAAACATCACACACACACAGGGTTTACACAAGGAAATAGGAGTGAGACTCGGAAACAAAATGTCCGATGACGATATCAAAGATCTCAAACATCACATCTTGGCTCTGTTTCAACGCTTACCTCTTGCAGCATTGATTGGCAAGCGAATTCTTTGTGTACACGGAGGTCCGGGACTTCATGTCAAGACATTGAAGGAGATTGAAGATATCAGGCTTCCCTTTGCGTATGATGTACGTAGTGTTCGAGCGCGAAGCGCGAGAATCTCACTTTTATCACTCACTTACTTATAACACTCACACTTATCACTTAGATAATTCAGAACAATTATTAATCATATCACCTACATAACTCAGAACACTCACCCATACCACCCACTCGCAATAAAAGTACTCGAATACGAATACTTAACTCGCGCTTCGCGCTCGAACACAGGTACATTACATGGATCCGAACAATGAGACACAACGCAAGGTCGTGGACTTGCTTTGGAGCGATCCCATCAATATTTGCGGTCTCACCAAGGACAAGGATTTGATATTCGAGAAGAATCGATGGAGTGGTGACGGTTACAACGATCACAGAAACAATGGTACTTATTTCGGTCCAGACGTCGTGCGAACGTTTTGTAGACGAAACGATATTGATTTGATCATACGTGCACATGAATGTGTGAACGATGGAATGAAAGTCTTTGCGGAGGGTCGTCTCGTGACGATATTCAGTGCACCCAAGTATTGTGGTCACGAAAATGCCGGTGCGATTGCTGAAATCACACGACATCTACAGATTCAATTCAAAGCACTCAGTGCTACAGATAGTGACAGTCGATGGAGTCACAACACAAGAGATTTGGATGCTCCTCGAAAGGAAGACAAGCACGGAACCTCAGTGAGATCCTCGATGAAACGCACTACATCCTCTAGTGTCATGTTAACTACTCCCGTGAGTGAGGACGGAGGCAGTCCTTTGAAGATGAAGTTTTAACTTGTGTTGTTTGTTGTACTCTCTTCATTATTTGTGTATCAGTATATAATTGTGTTTTGCCAACAGCTACACCAGTGCGTATCATCCCCCCTCTGTCATTTTGTGAACCATTAAGAGAGAGAAGTAAAGATTAGAGAGAGAGAGAGAGAGAGAGAGAGAGAGAGAGAGAGATTTCCACACTTTTCTGTTCGTAAAATCGTTCCTCTATTCAATAGAATCAAAGAGATAGAGGCTTGAGGACGGCGACTCGAATCACACACAAGCAGCAGCTTCAACGATCAAGAGAGACCTCAATGGGAGAAATCCGGAAATGGAGAAAATGGATGGAATCCTATACAATTGTTCAAACCTGGAACCTTCTACGAATTATTACTCAACCCATCGATCAAGATAGAGACTGATGCAACACCAACATCAACATCACCAACAACACATGCACATTATCAACAAAGAGAGCTGTCAATGGGAGAAATGGAGAAAATGGATGGAATCCTATACAATTGTTCAAACCTGGAAGGTTCTATAATTATTACTCAACCCATCGATCAAGATAGAGACTGATGCAACATCAACATCAACATCACCAACAACGCATATGCGCATTATCAACAAAGAGAGCTGTCAATGGGAGAAATGGAGAAAATGGATGGAATCGTATACAATTGTTCAAACCTGGAAGGTTCTACGAATTATTACTCAACCCCATCCATCATCACTCAAAAAGAACCGCGATTCTCATCATTTAAAATTTCTATACTTTTTTTCAATAGTCTACAAATATATTGTGATTGAGTGTTTGATAATCATTTCTTGAATTTGAAAGAGAGAGAGGGTGAGAGAGAATTTTAAAAACGACGAAAAAAACGTAAAACGTCGACATCAAAGAGTAGTGAGAGAGAGATTTTCATCGTCACATTTTTCAAATCCCATCAAATTTCAACTTCTATATATATATTGTGATTGACTGATTGTCATATTTCCAGGATTTAAAGAGAGAGAGAGATAGAGATAGAGAGATAGATAGAAAGGGATAAAAAACGTAAATCGTCGACGATCAAAGAGAGTGAAAGAGAGAGAGAGAGAGAGAGAGATTCATCTACATTGTTCAAATTCATTTTCAAAACATCCATTTTTTTTAAAAATCACTTTTTGACAATCACTTTGTAATTTATATCTATATAAAGTAGGATTATGTCGAAAGAGGAAGATACGGGTGTGAGGATATGGAGAAGATTGATGGGGTCTCACACGAATCAATCTTCTACTAGCAGTACAACAACATCACATACGAGTGACGAGGAGGAGGAGGATGAACTCTCACACAAATCACCGGACGGAGAACTCATTCCTTCCGACGAAGAGGATAAAGAGATAGCCGTGCTGTACGAGAGAGTGGAGACGCTCAGGTTTCAATCGTCAAGTCTGGAGAATTATGCATTGACATCTACATTATCCACGGTATCAACCACGTCGTCAATAGTAGTATCGTCACGTCGTCAAGAACATACGTGTACGAAAGTTCTGAGATTGCCTCTTAAAGTCGTGGACGAGATCAGCGGGAGAACCGAGTCGAGACGCGGACTCGTGCCGTGTGATGAATCTACAAAAACGTACATATACGAATCTCATCTGAAAGACTCACTGTTCGGTGAGACGGCCAAGTATCGGATCGTTTCCACCACGACAACGTCTTCACCACCTTCGGAGTATCGAGTGTCGAGATCGGCCACGCCGGTGTGTGTGAAGGAGAGCAGTTTGAAATGGAAAGAAACAGAGGTAGCCCGTCGAACGAGGGATAACCCAGAGCTTGAGACGAAAATGATGCTCACGTTGCGTAACATTGACGCTGGTTCTCATCACATCGTACAACTGATAGATATTCTTCAGTGTGATGAGTGGTTGTATTTGATTTGCGAGTGCTACGACTTGACATTGTTGGAGCACATTGCCTCAAAGGGTGCTCGCAGTGAGCAAGAGACGTTTCGAATATTTTTGGAACTTCTCGACGCGGTCTCGTTTCTTCATGCTCACAAGATTGCACATCTAGATATCAGTACGGAGAATATCATGCTCGATTTGGACGGTCACGTACGTGTCATTGATGTCGGTCAGGCAACACATTTCGAGGACGACTCCGAACTGCGAGGTCTGCACGGTAAACCAGCTTACTATATACCCAAATCCTTGAGGGATGATCCTTTTTGTGCATTCGAGCAGGATGTTTGGGCGGCCGGTATCGTGCTCTTTGTTCTCGTGGTCGGAACGATACCTTTCGAAGCACCGTACACGACAGAACAAGCGTATCAAATTCTGTGCCAAAATGTAGGATGTGTCTCGTCAAAAGAACTCATCAAGCGATGGAGAAAATCTTGTCTTGAGCGTGTGGCTTCGAACAGTACTAGCAGTAGTAGTCACACACCGATCTCAAATGATTTATTGGAGTTAATGTGCAGTCTCATGTCACATGAGTACGTGGTGTTCGAGCGCGAAGCGCGAGAATATCTCTTCTCTTTCAATTACTCACTCGTATCACTCACATAACTCATGACTCTCACCCGTATCCCTCATTCGCAAGAATGCGACTCGAATGTTAGAATATCTCTTCTCTTTCAATTACTCACTCGTATCACTCACATAACTCATGACTCTCACCCGTATCCCTCATTCGCAAGAATACGACTCGAATGTTAGAATATCTCTTCTCTTTCAATTACTCACTCGTATCACTCACATAACTCATGACTCTCACCCGTATCCCTCATTCGCAAGAATACGACTCGAATGTTAGGAAAACTTAACTCGCGCTTCGCGCTCGAACACAGGTACACTACAAGAACGCGAACCTTGCGTGATATTTTCGAGTCTACCTGGATTCAGAGAATGCTCAGACTGGAAGAGAATGGCAATACGAGAACCAAACAAATAGTTTCCTCGATTCGCCAATCTCTTGATAAAATCACTTAAAGTTATTGTTATTTTTTTTATTCTTAGAAGTATTATTATTAAAGCGCGGCAGTGTCCACAACAGCTGTTGGGGGCACTTCAAGATCGCCATCCTCTGTCTTTGTATCGTTGTCCTCTGTCTTTGATGAAGCGTTACTATCACCGTTCTTGTCGAAATCTACTGGCATCTTACTCTTTTCAAACTTTTTTTTTGTGTCCTGAATGCCCCGAAACAACGTATCGATCGCACCAAAGGTCACAAAACGCAGCAGTGCGTACCTGTATTCGAGCGCGAAGCGCGAGTTAAGTATTTCCGTAACATTCGAATGGCATTGCTGCGAGTGAGGGATATAATAGAGTGACAAGGCTGAGAGTTATTGGTTGTGTAAGTGACACGAGTGAGTCCTCTGAGTAAGTAAATGAGAAAAGAGATAATCTCGCGCTTCGCGCTCGAACACCACGTACACACAGTACAAAACCAACTCAACTCCGTATCTCCAGCTGAACATACTCTCGATCGTTTGAAGCCACATGAACGTTCCTAAAATAGCACCGAACCATCCAGCCAAGGGATAGATCCATTGCGATGTCCAAGTGTCTGTTACAATCGCAACACCCAAGGTGCGCGAAATGTTCATCGGCGCGTTCGACGTGGTGGCTCCGATGATCGTGAGACACGCCGTGACGAGACCCACAATAAGAGGTGCGATCTCACGTCTGAAGGGATGTACTAAGGAAGAGGTCTTTCGCCAACGTTGCGACGACGGGACGACCCAAATTGTAAGCTGTACTGTGACGAGAATGGCACAAAGCACTGTTTCTGACAAAAGAGCTTGAGAGCTCGTGACTTCGGCGACGGGTAAGGACAGACCACCTCTGTGTACCAGAGAGTCCGAACCGAACACACCTCTAACAAACGCAGCACCAGCAATACCACCGAACATCTGTGCACAGATGTACCTGTGTTCGAGGGCGTCGGTGTTAGAGAATGTCAAGACATTGTCGGTGTTAGAGAATGTCAAGACATTGTGTTTTGGTGATAAACGAGTGACATATTCGGTATTCTCGCGCTTCGCACTCGAACACCACACTCGAACACTACGTACATGAGACCTAACATCGGATGAATCTCACCCAGAAGTGTCGCAGCGTACGTCACGGCGGGATTGAAATGACCCACGACGTAAGGATCGCGACTCGGAACGCGAAGATTCCAAATGTTCTCCTTACCGTGCGTACCGTCATAATACATCACATCATAAAGTGCATCGGAGGAGACTTGACACGGAGGATCGGACACGATGGTCACGTCCTCGTCCGTGCTGCACAATCTCGCGATGTCACCCTTGCAAAGTCGTACTCTGGCATCCTCTCTCTTTCTAGTCTTTTCCAAGGACGTACGAAGAATCTCGAACGTGACTCCGTCCTTTCCCTCCCTTCTGACTGCCTTGGTAGCTGCAAGAAATCCGTTCAGATTGTTCGCTCGTACGAACACATCCTCTTTGAACTCCAGCTCGGAATATCGCTCGGACTCTCGTCGATACTTTAACTTCATCATGGAATACACGAAATACATCAAGGAGGCGTACGCGAATCCGTTTCCCAACGCAAGAACCAGGATTCGTGCGGGAGAGTTGTCTTGCACGGCTGTGTTTTGAGAGTGATTGTGTGTTTGTGTTTGGTCTGTCAAGATCTTCATATATATGGAGAGAGAGAAGGAGAGAGGGTAATATAATCAGAGATTTAGAAACGTCGACGTTTATCGTCTTCCGGATGATTCAAGGAGACTCATACATAGATCTCAAGCATCCACGAAGACACCCACACACACAATCACTCAACATCAGATCAACATATATATATATAGAGAGAGAGAGAGAGAGAGAAAGAGGAGAGGGACGATAATATAATAACTAGAGATTTAGAAAAACGTCGACATTTATCGTCTTCCCTATGATTGAAGAGACTCACATAAGCCGTATGATCACATGATGAACACACACACACATCAACACTCAACATCAATATATATTGAACATGAGTGAGGAATGAAGAGAGAGAGAGAAAGAGGAGAGGGACGATAATATAATAACTAGAGATTTAGAAAAACGTCGACATTTATCGTCTTCCCTATGATTGAAGAGACTCACATAAGCCGTATGATCACATGATGAACACACACACACATCAACACTCAACATCAATATATATTGAACATGAGTGAGGAATGAAGAGAGAGAGAGAAAGAGGAGAGGGACCATAATATAATAACTAGAGATTTAGAAAAACGTCGACATTTATCGTCTTCCCTATGATTGAAGAGACTCACATAATCCATATGATTACATGATGAACACACACACACACACACACAATCACTCAACACCAATATATAAGTAGAAAAAGGAGTGAGAGATTGAGAAATGAGTGACGTACCACCTCTGGAAGCGTGAGGATCCGAAACGTCTTTGGACGACGACGCGGAGACGATCTGCGCGGACATGTCGAATCCCAAGGATAGAGATACGAGCATGAAGGATCCAATGAATTCAGCAAATGCAAATTTGTGTGAGAGACGGTTTGTCATTGGACGTGACGGATCGAACACGAAATTCTCTTTCGATTTCGACATTCTATACGATTTAAAAAAAAATGAAAAAATCTCAGATCTCTCCATGTTGTTAAATGATCTATAACATGCTAATTTGTGAATTTGTGTGAGAGACGATTTGTCATTGGACGTGACGGATCGAACACGAAGTTCTCCTTTGTTGAATTCGACATTCTATACGATTTAAAAAAAAATGAAAAATCTCAGATCTCTCCATGTTTTGAGGGTGAGATTTATGATCTATAACATGCTAATTTGTGAATTTGTGTGAGAGACGATTTGTCATTGGACGTGACGGATCGAACACGAAGTTCTCCTTTGTTGACTTCTTCGACATTTTTTCAATTTTTTGCAAATTCTCAATATTCTCAGATCTCTCCATGTTTTGAGGGTGAGATTTTTGGATGATCTATAAAATGCTGAATGAGAGAGACGGGTTTTGTTGTTTTGTTGACATCATTATGAATATTGGACGTGAAGGATCGAACACGAAATTCTCTTTCGATGACGATGCTCGAAAGTTATGGGGTGCGATGATCAACGAAACGAGAGCTCTCTCTTCACGAATTCTATCATTCGTACCTGCCCAGTCTGAAAACACCGAGGTCACGAGAGTTGCGAATCACTCCGTGAAGTTGATCATGACATTTCTCGTCATGCTCAAATATCACATCACTGTGGACGGTCATTGTCCAGAGATTGACATCGATATGGAGACCACAGATGCCGAGATTGAGGACGCGAAGCGTGAGGCCTTACGAAAGGAGTTGTGTGGAAATATCTGGGACATGAGTGACGATGAGGAGCGAGAACGCATTGAACGTTGTCTGAAGGCTGGGCATCGACCGTTGCACGTGCTTCAGGAGCTCAGTGTGATTAACAGTCAAGTGTTTCAAAAGCCCAAAGAGCAAGGTGGTGCGGGACTTGATCCGATTCATGTGGACGAAATTCATCGCAGCGTGACTCGTTTTCAAGACGTTTTGGGTGCATGCGAAAGAATCTACAAGACTCCGATCTACACTGGGTTCAGTCGCTTCACGAGTCGATGTGTTTTCCTGTGGTGTAATCTGATTCCTTTGGGACTGTATCCTATTTTGGATCCAGCTGCTACGGCACCCACTTCGGTCATCGTTGCGCTCTTTATGTACGGATTGGACGACGTCGGAGGTCGAATTGAGGAACCGTTCGGATGTCTTCCGCTCTGGCAGTACTGCGACGGTATAGTCGGTACCTGTCGTCAACTCTTGCAAGCAGACGATGAGTTGAAAGCGTCGTTATCATCATCGTCGTCGTCGATGTAACTTTTTTTACTGTTACATTTGTGTTGACTGTTTTTGGGTGTGTCTTGTAATGATGCGTAGTAAATTATATAAAAAAAAATCATGCACTGGAATCACCAATATGAGATGTTCATAATTATGAAAATGTGGTAGTTTATTTTCCTTGTTTTGTTGTGTTGTTATTGTTTGTTGTTGTTTGTATTTAGTATAGATACATGGTACATCATCAATAAAATGCACTATTGGTAGTGTGGTTGGAGTATTAGAGCTGAACAATAAAAAAAGTATCGTGTGGATTTAAGCGATTAAGCGGATTGCGATAAGCCCCTCATGAGATACTGTAGAAAATCCACCTGATGCCCGATGCTCTCAAGATTTGTGTTTTTCAATTTTTCACAAAAAAAAATATCACTCACGTTCGATCGTTATTTTGAACTCAGCATATTGAACTCTTATTTCGTTATTTTTTGAAACTTTTGAAAGTCCAATACAACATGAAAAATCTTCAAATCTTTTGTTAGATCTTCTACGGATTGGCGACGCGATCGACATCTATCAGAGTACGTTCGAAACAGGAAACTCGAAAGTTCATTATCTACAAACTCAAAATTTAAGTCCACTCAAAAAGATGAGCTGGAACTTACTCATCTGCTAACTCATATAAGTCCACTCAAAAGATGAGCTGGAACTTACTCATCCGCTAACTCATATAAGTCCACTCAAAACGACGATTGCATAACGCTGGAACTTACTCATCTGCTCACTCACATAAGTCCACTCGAAAAGAAATTGTAAATCTCAAACTCACTCGTACTTAAACTCACACGCTCACTTTCTCATAGATTCCGGGTGGATTGAATATTCCAAGATCCTGCGTTCATGTGGTGCCAAAGGGTGTGTTAGTGGATGAGAGCTATGTGATTCCAAAGTGTGAGAGAGGCGATGAAGTGGAGGGTTGGAACGAGACGATGATTCAGATCTACGCGGCAGATACGCATGCTAAAACCAACGAGACTCAGTTTCGTTCGATGACATCGAACGTTGTTGTTCCGCCGGTACCCACTTCGAAAAGTTCGCAGACAGTATATTTCTGGCCCGGATTCAAGAGTCAGTCGCCCGAGATGGGTTATCCTGTTATTCAACCCGTACTTCAATTCGGAGAGTACAACTCGAAATGGCAGCTTCAGAGTTGGTTTGTGGACGCGAACTCGTTCTGGTACGGTAACCCTTCGCAACACACACACACACATACACACACACGAATTATGTAGGTACCCCACGGTGACAGCTGATCCGATCGATGTGATCGAAGGAGACGAAATCACGATGAGCATGGTTCTGGGTGATGATGACGTGTGGACAATTTCCGGAATCGATCTCACGACAGGTCAAGACTCGACACTTCGAATTACCTCACGCAAGGCTGGAAAGTGCGATTACAACTGGGCCATGCTCGTGAACGAAAACATCAACGTGAATGAGCATTGTGACCGCATGCCGGACTCTACGAACGGTGGCGTCACCTTCACGAACGTGACAGTAAACGGTGTGACACAGCCCGAAGGTTTCTGGACAACGCGAGCGAACTGTGCGGCGCCTTCAAATAATTGCGACTGTGGAAACAGCGCATCTGTCGATTCAAAAACCGGTGATGTCACGCTCGGATGGAAGAATTAAGAAAAAATGATGTGTGTGTAATTCATTAAATTCGTCTTTTTTATCCATAATAATAGTATTCACACACACACACATTGATTGATATAATGACGTGTGTGTGTGTGTCGAATTCGCAAGAAAAAATCATATGAGAAACGGAGCTGTCAGGGTATACTGTGCGTGGAGGGGGGTTAAATTTTCGAGTTTCAC
>JACLAC010025561.1_pt1 | contig 15330 bp, 13 predicted proteins | sample 8027881 | NCBI WGS metagenome assembly JACLAC01 (sample SAMN15725517, study PRJNA655200) | protist metagenome | isolation source: fluorescence activated cell sorting (FACS) single amplified genomes of... | place: Spain: Blaines Bay Microbial Observatory, Mediterranean Sea | collected 2016-01-19
CTCCGTGATCAGGGTGACGGTTGGAGCATTGAGTTCAGGGAAGACGTCAACGGGAATACTTTTTAGACCGTACCATGTCACTCCTAGGAGAACACAAGACAATAGCACAACTAAGGCCGCATTTTTAAGTGAAAAAGCGATGAGTTTTTTTAACATCTCAATGCTCCCCACCTTCGTGCCAAGTACCATCGGCTTCGAAGTGCCCGCCTTTTGTTGCTTGAGCGGAGGTCGCCAGCTTCAATTGATAGACACCATCTACAACCACTTCGTCGTCTTCTGCTAGGCCAGAATAAATCGTAGTCCATTTTCCGTCTGTTGGGCCCATGTCCGCAACCTTTCTGATGACGGAGTTTTTGCTCTTGGGATCAACAAGAAAATAAACGGTATCGAGGCCATCTTGAATGATAGCTCGGGTTGGAATGGAAAGCTCTTCGTCATCGACACTTCCAGAAGTGACGACCTTAGCTACGGCCGACATCTCAGGCTGAACCCAATCAGGGAATTCATTTCCTAGCAAGTCGATAAAAATATCTATCGTGCGTACTTCCGGGTCACCGGTCACACCGATTCTTACTTTTCCTCTAGCGGACTGATTGGTTCTAAGTGATCCAGGTCCAGTCGGTGGTGTGATGACAGCTAACTGGTTATTTCTCAAGTCATCGTATACATCAGACTGCAGAGCTACGCCTTTAAACCTGAGCTGTTTTGGATCGACGATATGAATGATCTCGGATCCTTTTTCAACCCATGTGTTCGATGATGTATCGACTTCCCGCACAACCCCATCGCTGATAGCTTTTATCGGAACCCTTTGAATAGTCGACCACTGCGGTGCATTTCCCTTCTTTTTGGATAATTCTGCTGCTGGAATTCCGGTGAGGGTGCTCGCCTGCAAAATCAACTGCTCCAGATTTGCCTTTGCGGCTTTCACTTTGCTGATGGCCACGTGCCTGTCGGCTTTATAAACATTGGACTCATCTTTGACGCCTTGGATCTCTCCGGCGGCTTTTAAAGCGGCTTCAGCCTTCAACACTCCAGCTTTAGCTAGCTCCAGAGAAGATTTTGCCTCCGTTAATGACTGTTGTAAATTTCTCCAAGTAGGAGAATCAATTTCTGCCAAGAGTTGACCAGCTTTGACTTTTTGAAGCGGCTTAACCATAATCACTACTCGACCTTCCAATGGAAGAGCATACTGATGTTGCCCTGCGGGCTTGAGTTCAAAATGGCCCGTCAAAGTTGTGGTTGATGCTACTGAGCGATATTCTGCCTTTGCAAAAACTAAGCCAAGGTTTCTTTTGACAGCGTCGGGGATGGGGATTCTTTTTTCGGAGGATTCTCCAGAATGATCGTGCCCTTCATGGGATGTGTGATCATGTCCTTCGTGGGAAGAATGGTCATCACCAGCCCCAAATACCGGTGATATACACATGAGTAGAAAAAGCATAGATTTAGTAACCATTTGAAGACCTCTCAATAATTCTTTCTGTTTTTTCGGTTGTTGGGACAATAGATGTGAGGGTTGGCCCATTCAGGGCCAACCCTTGCAAATTTGCATAAGATTTTTCAACCTTAGCTTCAATAAGACTTAACTTGATTTCCACTTTTTTCTGAATCGCATCAACAAGCAGAAAGATGTCTAGTTCACCAAGTTTTGTTAAACGCATAGAATCTTTGAGTTGTTTGTCGACCAAAGGAATGAGTTCTCTTTCCATGTGTTCGATCCTTGCTTTGGCAATTTTTAGTCTTTGCTTGGCAGATGCTCTTTTGACCAGAAGGCTTTGAATACCTTTTTGAATTTCTTTGCCATGAATCTCTCTCTCAATTTTTGATTCAGCAATCTCCAAACGGTTTTTGTTGAATAATGGAAGGTGGGTAAGACCTAGACCAAAAGCCATTAGAGACGTGCCTTCTTCTGTCCCTGCTCCCAGACCCAATTTTAGATCTGGAACCTGTCGACGGATTGCCATTTTTAAACGTAACTGAGCAACCTCGTACTGGGACAAAATCTTTTGGATCTCAGGATTTAAAAGAAGATCATCTTCCTTCTCTACAAGAACTGCTCGTTGGACTTCTTTTTCATCCACATTCAATGTCCAGTTTGCATCTGGATGTAGACCCATCAGACTTAGTAAGGTCAATTTATTTTGCTGAACCTCCGATTGGAGTTGACGTAAATCATCATTCATTTCTTCTTTCTGGATAAGAAGGTTTTGTTCATCAACAATCGTCGCAACCTTTGCTGCTCTGAAGTGAGGTACCCATTTGATGGCTGCTTCGAGGTCGGAGAGCAGTTCTTTGAGGACACGAGTTTTTTCAAGAAGAAAATTTCTTTCCACCCATTTCTCCCGCACTTCAATAACTAATGCCCACTCTTCAGCCAACAAAGAGGCTTTTTTCGCGTTCAGATTTTCTTCGGCGATGTCTTTTTGGACATCTAAGCGACCGGATAAAGGAATCGTGAGAGAAAGCCCTCCTGAATAGTTGAGTGGGTCATCCTGCTTTGATGAAAAATACTCTCCATCCACATCTAATTCAGGATCTTCCCAGAGTTTAGCGTATTTTCTTTGAACTTCCGGAAGGCCAGAACGAATTCTAGAAGCAGAAATGAGCGGATTGTAAAACAAGGCCGTAACCTCTGCTTCCCTTAATGATATTCCATCATTAAGGTTATAATCAGAATCAGAGTTATTTGAACTTTGATTTCGAAGTTGAGTAGCTTCTCTAGGCCCGATCTTCGCCCATGCAAGAGAAACTTCTTTAGGATCTATGGCTTTTTCCTGATAGGCTGTGCAGCCTGAAACCAGAAATGAGAAGACACCTACAGGGAGCAAAACAAGACTTTGGCTCCCTTTCATTTTGTCCTCCTACTCAGAAGAAGGCCATATGGTATTGACTCCTGCTGAGGGATGACTTTTCGCTTTAATTTAATGGATTGTCGAGTATTGACGATAAAAAACATGTTGTGTCCTTACGAAACGAATTGTGAATAAAATGGGGCTTGAAAGAGGTGACTTCATGACACCAAATTCAGTTAAACATAGATTTGCGCCCTTGTTGGGCACAAACTCCACAATTTCAATCAGACCGTAAGGACGACGGTTCTAATAATGTTTAATGTTTGAGATTTTTCTAATTTGAAGGTTGGTAGATTTAGGGGCTCTATAAGCATATGCCTAGGTCTTTGAGCCAAGGCAATCTGTATTTTAATAGCTAGGTATGCAACTGCTTCTAATTCAGGAGAAGATGGGGTGGGAGCATTTTGAACATTTATGGGAACGTCTAAGCAATGAACGAAACAGTCATCAATGAATTTTGAAGACGACTCATCGTGGGCTTCGTGTTGGCCTTCACTTCCGCATTTGTGGTCGGGCGAATGGTCATGCCCCCCATGAGGATCAGGCGATTCTTCTTGGTGGCTGGAGGCAGCACAATGATGATGGCTAGAATCTTCAATGTTGACGCTGCCGTCAGGTTCAATACAGATAACGTAGCCAGCCCTCGTTACTGTTGCCCCCAACAAAAAGGAGAACAATAAGGCTGATGTTAAAATAACTCTGCGGACCGTAATCACTCTTATGAGGTTATTCGAAAGTAATTATTATCAAGAAGATTATCATTTTGTGGTCTACTTTTGGACGAATTTCATCCAGAAATTTTTGGGTAAGGTAGCTCTAGGTAATGGTGTTAACCGTATTGTGGAAAAATAGGTGTGACACCCATCATGAAACCTAAAGCGACTTATCTGAAGCTAGAGAATCTCGTTTATTCTTGGCTGCAACCAAAAAAGACTTCAACTCTTTTGTCTTCTGATTCAAAACAATCAGGCCTGCCCTAGCCACATCTTCATTAAACGAGGAAAGATCAAATGAGTTAGGGAAATATCTCTCTTCAAACCTCTCAATATCCTCCCTATTTACATCCGAGGTCTTCTAAATCGACATTGTCGATTTAGAAGCTTTATTGTTCTCAAAGCGGTGAAGACCGGCAATCAGCCTGGTTTCCTTAATCAACAACAATGGGCTCAATCAGCCCCACGGCATCTATGCTCTCTGCTCGATCAAGCATCTCTTTTAAGTCTAAAGGTCTTCGGTTGCTATTTGGCTTACAGCCTAAGGTCTCAGGTCGAGAGCCAAGGCCGGGGAAAAGAAGGCTGAACTTGCTAGGGAGTACGAAATCAGACGAGAGCCCCTATACAAGCATCTCAGATGAAGATAACACGGCAAAGCCCCCTGGGATGTGTATTTTTTCAAGCATAGGTGTTAATTAAATATGCGACTAGTGTCACTTGTGGAACTGTCACAAGGGGCAAAAACAACGCCAACTTCCAGCTTTTGGTGGTATCTTTCAGAATCATGACTTCTGTGTAATCGGTCGCCACCCCAGCCATCAAGAAGGCGAAACTATTACCGGGAGCACTTGCTCGGTTAAGGATATCTGCAGCTATGGGAGTCGATCCTTCTGAGCACACCTCAATAACTGTGGCGATAAAGATTGTAACGATTAACCCAAATACCGTTGGCCCAAAGTATTGTTCAAACTGAGATGGATCCAGGAAAGCTCTCAGACCTCCAGCCAACAGAATTCCAAAAAGCAACCATCGAACAACCATTTTTGAATCCTTGAAGCCAGTGATGACAAGATCTTTATAAAAAGAAAGGTTGAACGTAGTTTTTGATAAACTGTTTTTAGCTTCATTCCAGAAGCTAAAGTTTTCAGATATGGGAAGTTTGTTGTGATTTGAGGGTAGTATTTTTTTATCGACAAGACGATCGAAGACCCAACCTGTTGCTATGGCGATCAGCATCGAAAATCCAATGAAAGCCAGGGTCCACTTTAATCCGATCACTCCAACTAAAATTAATGTTATGGAAAATGAGTTCCATGGACTAGCTAGGAGAAACGCGATAGTCTGTCCTGCACTGGCACCCCTTTCATACAGCTTTGTGGCTATCATCAGGATGCCGTGGGAACACAGGTCAAGCAGAACTCCTGCTCCGGTGGCTCTCAATAGTCCTAAAGTTGTACCTCCCTCTCCAAGAAGAGATATGATGAATACACGGGGGATTTTTGCGAGAAGGCCAATGAAGAGGGCGCCAATGACGATACCCCACCACATGTCATGTACCATGTTGTGGGAAGTATGGGCCATGGCCGTCAACCATGGTAGGTGTTCAATTTTTTCTGGGAAGAACATTCCCAGGAAGTATAGTATGGACACGACGACGAATGACCCCCAAAACATCAAATCTATTCCCTGGTCATGGTGATCTGGACCATGGGATTTTTGGGGCATATTTTCAATTATATCTGCAGAACAGCAGCTTGGTGGTGCCATGGTATGTCTCCTTATTCATATTTCTTTAAAAGTTTCATGATTTCATCAACCTTCTTTTGTTGATCGTTATTGTTTTTACTGCATGCCTGATTGAGACATGAATTCATGTGGGTTTCGAGAACAGCCAACTCTACCGTTTTCATTGCGCTTCGGGCAGCACGGATCTGTGTCATAATATCAACACAATATTTCTGCTCGCGAATCATTCTCTTGATAGCCTCAACTTGACCTGAGACCCTATTGAGTTTACCAAGGTGTTCTTCATGTGATGGGTGCATATTTATTCTCCTCCCTAATCAATATACCCCACTAGGGTATATTGTCAAATTTATTTTCACCTCAGTTTTCAATTATTATCTACTGGATCCAATAAAATTTATAATTAATGACAATTGAAGCCATGATAAATTTATGAATTATAGTCTTAGCTAGACAACCATGGATGCGTATGATAGTTTAGCTTTTTAATGAGAATTTGACCCAAGAGAAAAAATGAACGTTAAAAGGCCTTTTTATCATAATGAACTTATGATTGGTCTTCTTCTCACCATCCCTTTATTGGGAGCCTTCGCAAATCTGAAAGTCGAACTCTGCTATGGAGGATTCCTATATTTATTCTTCAAAATAGCTAAGAACGTTCCTTCTTCATTTCTGGACTTCTTAAAATTTTTTTTCACGTGGAAGATCATGAAGATGCTCATGACTGTCATCAACTTAGATATTTATCCATTAGATATGCTTTTGCTCTCAATATTCCTAGTGATGTTTTTTGATCTAAGTTATTTTAAAAAATCAATCGAAATTTCTCTTTCCTACGGGATTCGCCATTATATAAAGTTAATGGCATGGGGAGGGTTCTACTCTACTCTGATTGTAGGGTGGTATGTTATGTTTGGAGATGACATCTATTCCCATCGTATTCCAAATTTATCACCCATTCTTATGATTTTCGGAATCCTTGGGTTTTCCGTGTTCAATGCTATCGGTGAAGAGTTGCTCTTCAGAGGTGTTCTACCCAGCGTTGTGAAGTTCACTGGTGAAATTCCGACTTTAATCATTCAAGCCAACTGGTTTGCATGGATACATTATAAAAGCGGTTTCCCGAGAGGTTTTTTAGGTGTGATAATAACATTCACCTTAGGGCTCCACCTATACCGAATGGCTTCCAAAAAAGGAGGATTCATCGATGTTTGCATCGTTCATTTTATCGTTGACCTTGCCATTATTTCTACAGTCACCTACTTTCCAACTATAACCATTTCCTTATAACTTAATATTGATAAGTGAATCACAGGAACATGTAACATGTATATCAACAGAGATCTCTGCCCTATCCATTCTAATTTCCTCATTAAAAATACAGAGGATCTATAACTCAAAAGTGTTGTATTCAAAAAAGTGCTTGTGTAGCAACCAATAAAATAAAATCCAAACCAAGGAAATATCGGCATAATATCAAAAGTTGGAGAAGTTCTGTCACCAAGCCCAATCCATTCATAGAGGTTATTATATTCAGGACCTCTTTCAGAAAAATAAAGGTACAATATAGAAAATCCTATAAAGAGATGAATCCATCTGTTTTTTGGTGTAACCCAAGACAAAAAACGACATAAGGAAGAGAATGCAATATTCCGAATAAGACTATTTTATTTTCATCAAAAAGCCACCAAGAGCTCAGTGTCACCCATAGAGAGTAACCTAGAAGAGGAAATTCTTTTTGTAAATAATTGAGAAAAGACCTTCTCTTAATTGATAGTACCATAAGTCCAGAAATAAAAAAAAACTGACACGCTATGAATTTTTTAAAAATGATGATCCAAAGAGTTTGGTTTGTTTTGAACTCTTGCAATTCATGATATTCAACAAAATACAATACATGGTAGGCAATCATGCCTACTACAGCTGCCCCACGCCAAGCATCAATCCATTGGCATCTTCCTATTTTCAATGGCGGACAGGAAAACAAATACCTGAAAATTGCTCCCCAATGCGTAACCAAAATATTCAATCTCTTAGGTCAAGATAGGCAACATGCTTTTCGTCCCTTTTGACTTTAGAAAAGAGGGAAGTAAAACGATTCTTTACGGAGTAGCATAGTATAGTTAAATCATTTGTTTTATAGTTATATTTCACCACCACAGAATTATCATCAATGCGTCTCCTAATTTCAGTCAGAGTGGGAACTTTACCATTTTTTTCATATGCGTCGTAAACAAAAGCTTCTGCTGTACTCAGAGATTTAGAGCAATGGCTATTAGCCAATGTTAAATAACTAAAAAAAATAATGGTTAAGATGGATCCCACCCAAAATAAGACTTCAGATATCTTAAGTGGCATACTACTTTTCATCGAGACTGATGTAAAACTAAGGATAGTAATAGTTGCGAAGAATAGTGTTTGCTACCCTTTTGCTTTTGAATGCAATCATCAAAAAGGCCATCACGGCAATGCATTCTGATATCCTCCGGTGGAAGTGAAGTGTTAGCCACAATCATTATATCAGGATTCTTTTGTTTTATTACTTTTGATGCAGCAATGCCATTGAGCTTTGGCATCTCAATATCCATAAAAATAAGATCATAATGATTCTTAGAGACCTCAGTAATTGCCTCTAGTCCATTCTCAGAACACTCAATGAAGGAACTATGAGGCTTAACAATTTCAGAAACGAGTACTCTAACACAGGGGTCATCATCAACGATCAGGACTCTCATTTTGATCGTCATTTATCATCAACGTTAAATTTCTGGTTGAGCTCAGCAAACAGACAACTAAGAGTCGGAACAACAAAGACAGTTATAAGAACCACCGTCATGCCACCAAATGATGGAATTGCCATAGGGACCATTACATCTGACCCTCTTCCTGTTGAAGTTAAAACAGGAAGCAGAGCAATGATCGTTGTCGCTGACGTCATTAAACATGGCCGTATCCTTCTTTGGGCTGCATCTAAGGTTGCCTGCCTAATTTCATCGACATTTTTGGGTTTCATTTCCTGAAAGCGTTGTTTGATGTAAGTGAGCATCATGACACCGTCGTCCGTGGCGATGCCAAAAAGAGCTAGGAAACCGACCCACACAGCAACACTGAGGTTATAAGGATGAATATTGAATAGATCCCTCATGTTCACTCCAAACACATCAAAATTAAGAAACCAGTCCTGTGAGTACAACCAAATCATCTGAAATCCACCAGACCATGCAACAAAGATGCCAGAAAACACCAAGGTCGTCATCACAACAGATTTAAACTGAAAGTAGATCAGCATAAAGATCGCAAAGAGAGCAAGTGGTAATACCACCATCAATTTCTTTTCTGAACGGACTTGGTTTTCATAACTTCCAGCAAAAGTAAAACTCACTCCAGCAGGAATTTCCAATTCGCCATTATCAATTTTGTCTTGTAAGAAAGATTGACTGTGTTCTACGACATCGACCTCTGCATAACCAGACCTCTTGTCGAAGAGGACATAGCCAACTAAAAAGGTGTCCTCACTTTTGATCACCATGGGCCCGCGGACGTATCGAATATCAGCCAGTTGCTGAAGAGGTATTTGGGCCCCACTTGGTGAAGGGATCAGTATATTGGTTAGCTCTTCGATACTGTCACGCTTTTCTCTAAGGTAACGCAACCGAATTGGGTATCTTTCTCTGCCCTCAACGGATGAAGTTATTTTCTTTCCCCCTATGGCCGTTTCAATGACCATTTGGATATTTTGAATCATGATGCCATATCTTGCGGCAGCTTTGCGGTCGAGATCAATTTCAAGATATGGTTTCCCAACAATTCTATCAGCCAATACAGCTGAGGCCTCAACGGAAGGCACTTCTTTGAGGAATTTCTCAATCTGGAGGCCAACTTTCTCAATGGCCTCCAAACTAGGCCCCTTTACTTTGACTCCCATTGGTGCCCTCATGCCACTTTGAAGCATTACAATTCTTGCAGCTATGGGTTGTAGTTTGGGGGCAGAGGTGACGCCAGGTATTTCTGCAGCCTTAACGAGTTCATCCCAAATATCATCAGCTGTTTCAATTTCATCTCTCCACTGGCGGAAAGGTCTCCCTTTATTGTCTTGAATGAGCGCCCCAGAATCATCTTTTACATACGATTGTGAATCTGAGTCATAACGAAAATTGATTCTCTCACCGTGTTCGTCTAAAATATATTCAGACTTGTAATTGATGACCGTTTCAATCATGGATATAGGAGCTGGGTCCAAAGGTGTATCGGCTCGACCAAGTTTGCCAACGACACTCTCGACCTCTGGAATAGCACTCATGGCCATGTCAATTTTCTTCATGGCATCCATGGCTTCACCAATGGTGGCGTGAGGCATGGTGGTGGGCATATAGAGAAATGACCCCTCGTCAAGATTGGGCATAAATTCTTTTCCCAGCCCTGAGAAACTATGCTTTAGATCAACAGCTAACTCGGTTTTCTTAATTGAATCAGGTAACCAGAAAAACACCTTTTCAAAACCTAGCCAAATCGTGCTTCCCCAAATAACAAGAGATAGGGGTAAACACAAGAAGAGAATTTTAAAACGTAGAACGATCCTCAAGATAGGAATATATAATCTCTCTACGAACCAGAAGAATCCGATTAGGACAACAAACACTCCAGCCACGAAAAGTAGGTTTCTGGTGTCGCCTCTTTCCGGCCCTAATGGTAACCATTCCAAGGATAGTTTTGAAAGAACAAAAATAACACAGAAAACAATTGGGGCAAAAAAGACAATTTTCTTGAAGGCACTGGTTAGGCTTGGCTCAAAAATCTTTAGGGCTGCGTATACGATAACAATAAGCCCGGCTATCGGTGATGCGAGATAGGCCAATAGAGCTCCACCCAATGCCATCATGCCATAAATAAGGTTTTTCCACCTTTTCGTATCTGCCTTCATCGTAAAAAGAAGATGAGCAAAAGGTGGAATCATCGTCAAAGAAACAATGATGGATGCGATAAGGGCAAAAGTTTTGGTATAGGCCAAGGGTTTGAAAAGTTTTCCTTCAGCGGCCTCCATGGTGAAAACAGGCAGGAAACTCACCACCGTTGTGGCAACGGCTGTTGCTACCGCACCACCAACCTCGCTACAAGCACGAAAGATGACATCAATTTTGGGTTCGTCCTTTGAAGCTTTCTCCAAGTGCTTGAGGATATTCTCACACAAAATCACCCCCATGTCTACGATGGTGCCAATTGCAATAGCAATACCAGAAAGTGCAACGATATTGGCTGGGACGTCTGCCATTTTCATCGAGATGAAGGTCATCAGGACTGTTATAGGAAGGAGAACACTGATCAGCATCGCTGACCTCAAATGGAAAACCATGAGAAGGATCACGACGATGGTCACCCAAACTTGTTGTGTGATGGCTGAATTGAGGGTTCCTAAAGTTTCTTGAATCAACCCACTACGATCATAGAAAGGAACAACGGTTACCTTTGAAACTGTACCATCTTCTAATACCTTCTTAGGGAGACCATCAGATATTTCCTTGATTTTCTCTTTAATATTCTTGATAGCTTGAAGTGGATTGTCTCCATACCTTACAACAGCAACACCACCAACGGCCTCTGCTCCACTCTTATCCAAAGCTCCCCGTCGTAGAGCTGGGCCATAGGAAACTTTAGCAATTTGATCTACAGTGATGGGCACATGATTATTACTTTTTATCACCGTGTTTCGGATATCGTCTAGATTCTTAACAAAGCCAAGACCTCTTATGACATACTCAGCACCATTGATGTCGATGCTCCTAGCACCAACATCGATATTTGACATTTTTATTGCTTTGTAGATCTCACCTACGGTAACGTTATGGGCTCGCATCGCATCAGGGTCTACATCGATCTGATACTCTTTGACATGTCCCCCGACAGACGCGACTTCAGCAATGCCGTCGGCAGCTAGCAAACTGTACCGTACCTGCCAATCTTGAATGCTTCTTAATTCGTCGAGGTTCCACCCTCCAGTTGGGTTGCCATTTTCATCTCTACCCTCTAAGGTGTACCAAAAAACTTGTCCAAGAGCTGTGGCATCTGGTCCCAAACTTGGCTGTACTCCATCGGGTAAAGTTCCAGGAGGAAGACTGTTGAGTTTCTCAATCACCCTCGTCCTAGACCAATAGAACTCGACGTCTTCTTTAAAGATGACGTAAATGCTAGAGAATCCAAAAAAGGAGTAGGTTCGAACGGTTTTCACCCCTGGGATGCCCAATAAGGCAACGGTTAAGGGGTATGAAATTTGATCTTCCACGTCTTGTGGTGATCGTCCCATCCATTGGGTAAAAACGATCTGTTGGTTTTCTCCAATATCTGGAATGGCGTCTACAGGAACTGGATCTCTAATGAGCCCAGGGATATCCCAGTCAAATGGAGCGACCATCACGCCCCATAAACAAGTGAAAACAAGAAGGATTCCTACGATCAGCTTGTTATGCAAGCAGAAGTAGATAAGATTATCCAAGGGACCCTTTGGGTTAATATTGTTTTTCATGCTTCGTTAACTCCCTATCTATTCAGCAATAGGTGTTATAGGAAGGCTTTCTTTTACATCCCCGCATCGAAGCATACTTTGGCCATAGTAGGGATTGAGAAGTTTCTTGTTGTCCTGAATCCAATGACCATCAGCCATGGAGCAGTACATATGATGTAAACCTTCTTTTGCATGGCCCGTTAGTTTGATCATTGAAAGGATCTCGTTGCTGACTTTCTTGTAGCCCTTTCTAAAACTCTCTATATCTCGGTAATGGTGAAGATGTTCCATACTTTTCTTAAGGGCATCCAAAACCATATTCAACTGTTCTAACTCTTTGGGACTGAGTTCCGTGTAGTCAAAATACTCCAGTTCTCCCTTGAGCTCAGAAGCCAAATCTGTCACCTCAGAAAAATCATCTATCGTCAACTTATTCTGAATCTCTAGGTAAATATCGATAAAATCAACGGTGGATTCCTTGAGAGCCTGATTATTGATAAGGATCAACTCCGCCTGATTGGGTCTTTGAAGGAGAGACTCCCCGCCCTCCATACTCATCATCGAAGGCTTGGCTTGAATCTGCAAAGCGGAATCTATTTTAAAGTTGCCCTTGGTGACAATTAATTCCCCTTCCTTCAACCCTTCTAGCACCACATAGAGGTGACCGGCACGGGGACCGATAACGATTTCTCTTCCCTCAAAAACAGGAGCATTTCCCGGCTTACGAATGTAGACAACAGCTCTCTTTCCGGTTATTAATACAGAACTTGCTGGAATAAGAAGGGGATGAAGAGACGGCTGTGCTTGACCATACCCCAATTCTTCGGCCTTGACGAGGTCCATGCCACAAACGTCGCAAGAACCGGGGCTATCCTTGATGATCTCGGGGTGCATGGGACTGATCCATTTTCCCTGGAGATCTTCGGCGATGACACTTCCTTTTGAACTGACCTTCGATTCAAGAAGAGCAGAAACAAACATACCTGGTTTTAGTTCAAATTCTGGGTTGGGCACGTTGACCCTAACTTTCACCGTTCTGGTACGGTTGTCCAATTCGGGAGGAATGTAGGTGATCATTCCCTCGAAGGTCTTCCCTGGAATGGCCTCTGCCTGAATGGAAAGATTCTGTCCATACCTGATCCAGGCTAGATCAGACTCATAGGCATCCAAATTGGCCCATAAGGTACTCATGTCGACAACCCTGAGCAACATTTCTCCTTTTTTTAGCCACATGCCCTGATAACCCTTAATCATTCTTACAAATCCATCGGAAGGACTTTTGAGCGTGTAGGTTTCAGGAACCTCTCGATTCTTTTCAACGGTTTCGATATAATCCTGAGGAACGGCAAGAAGCTTTAGTTTCTTGAGAGAGGAGACGATCAGGTCACGATGAACAGTGGGACTTCCCAAAGCAACTAGGTAGTCCTGACCAGCAGCATAGACTTCCGGACTGTAGATCTCAGCGAGATGATCCCCCTTTTTTACGGAGATGCCCTCATAGCTGACAAATAGTTTTCGGATCTCTCCTTCTGCGAGAAGAGCAATGTCCTGAACTTTTGTCGTATCAATGACGATTTTTCCTACCAGGTCAGTCTTCACGCTGGCTTCTTCTCTTTTCACTTCCGTCGTTTCAATTTCAGCCAAAGCCAAGGCGGCCTCGGACATCCTAAGTTCTCTTGGCCCTTCTTCTCCACTTGAGCTAGTGAGAGCAATGAGGTCCATGAAACAGATGGGGCACTTTCCCTTTTTTGGTAACTTGATTTGGGGATGCATGGAACAGGTCCATGTGGTTGGCGTTTCACTCTTCGCAACTGTGCCTTCAGCTTGTTCATGACCGGAATGATCGTGTTGATCTTTAGGAGCCGAGAATCGCCCGATAAGTACTCCGACAATCAGAAAAGATACAACAACCGAAAAAAACTTTGGTTTGGAAAAGGTAAACATGGAGTCTCCTATTGATAAGATTATTTTGAGTTTAGGCCCACCAATTTTGCGATATTGGCCTTGGCAACGGAATGATCGCGATGGGCTGTTTCAAGTTCGAGGGCGAAACGCAAAAGAATCCGTTCAGCATCCAATACATTTTGAAATGAGACCTGGCTCGATGCATGACCTTTTTTGGAGGCTTCGTAGGCATCAAGAGCCTTGGGAAGTAGTTGGTCTCGGTAGAGGATGATCTTCCTTTCTGAGTCCTCTTTTCTAAATAGAGCTTCTTTGATCCTGACTCGATAGTCTTGAAGCAGAGTTTGAAATTGACCTTCGACAGCGGTACGTTGATGTAATCGACTTTCGATTTCGCTGTTGATTTTTCCCCGCCAGAGTGGAATATTCATGGAGATTGTCACGGCAAGTGGATCGCTTCCGCTACCTGCAGTGTTGGGCATGGCTGCTGGTCCAGTATCGATCCAGGAAAATCCTAAACCTATATCCGGTTTATTCTTCTTCTTGGCCAAGTTGAGTTCGGCATCGGCCGCGGAGAGAGCGTGCTGGTTTGCCAACCAAGCGGGATGACTTTTTTGAAACAGACGCTCCATATCTTCATGGGATAAGGCGATGGGTGTCGATGGCCACGTGATCGGCAATGCTTTTTGAAGTCTTGTTCCGATCACTCTTTCCAACTTCTGTGCCAAAGGCTGCCGTAATGACACCAAGGTCTTGATCTGGTCTTTGAGGACTTCAATCTCTACCTGAATCCTCAATACGTTGGAAAGGTGTGCTCTTCCAGCAGACACACTGCCCCTTCTAGAAACTTCTAGGGAACTCAGGATCTGAAGGTGCTCACGATTGATGGATATCTTCTTATCCAGAAGAATAAGATCTGCTACACTGACCTGAAGGGCTTCTATGATTGATAATCCTCGACTCTCAATTTTCTTAGCCATCGCATCTGCTTTGGCTAAGGCCGCATCTTTTCGTAAATCTAGAGTTCCAAACCAAGGAAACATTTGCATCAAGCTTACTTTTCTGCGCTGGGGACCTACGCGTGTTTGAACTTCTTCGAGAAACTCCGTGTAAGAGATCTGGGGGTCTGGTAGTGAGCGAGCAACCCTGACCTTCGCCACAGTTGCTCGCCAGTTCTGGAAGTCTACCTTCAGATCGGAGTTGTTGGCCAAAGCCAGTTCTTCCAGTTCTTGATAGTGATATCGGACTTCTTCACCTGCTATGAGTTCACCCATCACTGGAATCAGGCTCAAGAAGGCTCCCATTGAAAGGAGAAGGTTTCTTGAGCTGAAAAGTGGCTTTGAGATGAGTGATGGCATTGGAAGTCGTCTATCGTTGAAAAAAGTTAAGAATCAGTGATGATGTCCAGAGTGGTCGTGGCCTTTGTGTTCATTTCCTTCTTTTGACTCAACTTTATTATTGAGATTCTTGATGTATTTAGCTTTGTCTTTTTTGAACTGACGAACACACTTCTTGCAACAGAAATTGATCTTTCGGCCAGGAAGAGTCAATGAGACCTTGTCTTCGTCTAGTTTATCTCCACTAACCGGGCAAACTGTTTGAATATTTTCAGCAACTT
>JACLAC010012907.1_pt1 | contig 15325 bp, 10 predicted proteins | sample 8027881 | NCBI WGS metagenome assembly JACLAC01 (sample SAMN15725517, study PRJNA655200) | protist metagenome | isolation source: fluorescence activated cell sorting (FACS) single amplified genomes of... | place: Spain: Blaines Bay Microbial Observatory, Mediterranean Sea | collected 2016-01-19
TCCATCATTTATTAATGGACGTTTTCAATAGGTTGTTCAGGTAAATCAAAGGTTAGATCCTCTTTCCACTTACGATATTCTATCCAAATTTGTTCAGTTCCCTTGAAGGGCTTGACCACTACTCGAGCACGGTATCCATAACTATGGCCTACCTTCGGATCCTGAATTACATACTGCCAATCCCAAGCTGGACTGTGAGTATCCGGATTTCCGAATTTATTCGTAAAGAAATTCCACATTGCAAAACGAATTGAGTCGGTCTGATCGAATAAAACTAAATAAATTAGCCTATCGCTAATCGTTTTTATATCGCAACCTACATCTATAAGCCCGTAGTAGAAAGGAATAATGAACTTTTTTTGGGGATGCTCAATAATATTGAGTGTTTGTGATTCTTGATCATAGGGTAAATTTGGTGTGCTCAAATAAGAAACAGTTCCTACTTCAAATTCTTTTCCTAAATCTTCACCGAATTCAATCCAACCAACTCGGATTCCGTCTGTCCCCCAGAAATGAATCTTCCGTTCAACCGCAGAATTCATATATGATGCCCACATCATAGCCACGAACCCATGAGAATATAGGTCGACCGTAGGAGTACACTCGAAAGTAATATCGATTTGGCTCGCACTTGATAAATCATATGCCATCCGGCATTCCATTCCCCATTTAGATCCCTTACTTGGCCAGCGAAGTTCATAACAATTTTTCCGGGTCTGCTTTAGGATACATGGGTCTTGTCGCGGAGTGAACATCGAAATGTCATATTCTTCTTTCGCACCATTAAAGATGTGCTCAAAATTAATTCCTACACCATCATTACGATATAGATTGACACCAGAATGGGATTTTAATACCAGAGGAGAGAATCCGTTACCTTGATGTTTCTTGTTTGAAAGGTTGTCATGAAGAATTCCCTGGAAACTAGTATTATCAACTTCTAGAGCAATACCATTTGCTAAGATCTGGGACATTTGGTTGATAGAATTGTGTTGCCATGCAGACAACCTCTGTACTGATCAGGTAAATTTTCTTTCATCACATACTCTATGCATTGAAAACGAAAAGTAATGTCAAAATGGCAGAACTGACTCCTATCATTTCCACTAATTTATCTATTTGAATTCTGTTTGACTTTCAATTGTTTAGATAATTCTATGATCTGATCGAACTTTTCTTCTACTAGTAATTTCCCATACTGTTTGACTGATTCTAAATGGATATTCTGCCAGGCAGACCAAGGATGGTGGGTGCGCCACCCTTGGACTTGGGCAGATAGAATTGACCTTTCAGCAGTTATGAAATCGGTCCTTTTTTCTTCTGTCCATTTTGGCATAGATTTAGCTAAACACCCTAGCCTTTTAGTTATCAAATCAGTATATTTTTGCCCTAGTCTAGGAGATGATCCTTTTTCAATATGGTTATTTTTCCCATACTCTGGATCATTTCTGATACGAGCAATCGCCACTAAATGGGGTTCTAGATGCCACAGTAGTGAAGTTTCCCCAATACCAGCATGATCACCCAAATAACCTGCATCTAGAGCCAACCAATATTCTGGTATTCCCAGTACCGGTATTTGCAACCGCTCCGACATTCTTACAGCTACCTCTCGTACCACAATCTGTTGGTTATGACCGTAATGTCCTGTAACGATAATAATAGATCTGAAACCTAGCCGGTGAAATTCACTGGTCATCTTTTCTAACCAAGGTCGGAGCAAATAATTTTCCCACGAATCTTCCGCTTCCATTTTGATGGTAGCGGGTTTGTCCAGTCCGCCCATTCCACCATATATGGGTGGATGTACAATTCCACCTGATTGGTTTGCTGTTCTAACACACAAAGCATGTGCTTTAAGGGAATCTAGCCCAAGAGCGCTATGTTCACCGTGCCATTCTACTGTACCCAAAGGTAAGAAGACCGTTGGCAACTTTTCGAAAGCACATCTAAACTCGTGGGGTAACATGCGTTCCCACTGAATTGTCTCTCTCATTTGTTACTGACTATACTTTGTATTTGTATTCTATTTTTTATCATTTCACAGACAAAAAAGCCGAAAATTAGCAGAATTAGACTCTGGGTATCTTTGTGAAGATACTGGCTCATACTTCCATAGCGTACATATTCTGTCAAGACAAAACCGATTTGGCCTTTGCCTATTTTATTATTTTTTATAATATGAAGGGAAACATGAAAAATGATAACAATTCGCTTTGTTCCGTTTTATGAGTACATCCATGAATTTGACTTGTAAAGATAACTATGCTAGAAGTTTGTTAGAGCCGAAACGTAAATGTTCATCCGTTATGAACTTAAATACGATAACTAGAAGAGGTACAAGAATTTAGATGAGTAATTACCCGTCAATTAACATCAATAAATGTTTATCATACCTAGTGACTATAACGCTGATACTATCTACAACGCTTGCATTTACTGATATCGGTCCAGAAACAGTCGTAGGCGTCTGGACCTTTGATGAAGGTGCGGGCAAAGAGACAAAAGATCTGTCTGGTTTAGGCCATCATGGTCAAATCAATGGAGCAAAATGGAAAAAAGGAAAGCTGGGAACAGGGCTAGAGTTCGGTGGGGGACAATGGGTCGAAATTAAATCGACACCAGAATTACAGTGTGGAAAGCAATTAACCATGATGGCTTGGTTTTATGCTACCAAGATCGATGATTGGCGACAGCTAATCGCCAAAAGCGACGAATATCTACTACGAATTGATCCGCCAGGTGAGGGAAACAAGATGTCATCTTTTGTTAAACCGGGAGGAAGTTGGGAACCAAGAGCTAGTGCTGGAGTGCCAGAGAAAAAGAACTGGACGCACTTTGCGGCCACCTATGATAGCAAAGCTAAAAATGAGCATCTAATTGTCTATGTTAATGGTAAGCGTGCAGGTGCAAGTACTAGGCCCGGAAAAGTTATTCCAACCGAAAACCCAGTTGAAATTGGACGGTGGGGTGGTGGATCTTTTTTTGTTGGGATTATCGATGAAGTAGCGATTTTCAATTCAATCCTAAGTGAGGAAGATTTGCAATCCATTATGGAGAGAGGATTAATAAAAATACTAGGAGCGGAATCCGTGTTGCCAACGAATCTAATGACTATTACTTGGGCTGAGTTGAAAAAGAGCTCGTTATGATATTATTCTGATCACCGATCATACTAGATTTCAAAATGATAATATGACTCGTAGCTATCAAAATCAATCTGATTTTCTTCTCAGGGGCCAATAATTCTGATCAATTTCTTGTTTCAACACGCTAGTTACTCCGAATAATTTTCAGCCCTAGCCGAACGTTATGCACACAGAGTATTTTATTATCAAACTTAGTGTTGTAGAGACATGTGTGAATTCTATTCCTGTATCAAGGTAAATTTACTATTCTCTAATCATGTTTACACAGCTGTCTTGGCCATAGATTAAGACTAACTCCATCCGGGCCACAGTAGAATTCGGAAGAATTCTTGAAAAAGAAAGGCCGTAATGTTGAGAAATATAATAAATCTATAAGGATGGTAAATAGTGAGAAAATTTCAGAAAGATGAACCTAAAAGGCAACTCTGGATTATTTGATTCGATCATTGGCTTATATTACGACAGTCAGGAAATGCAAACCAAATTCCTCTATGATTCGGCGTGAGGAGGCGACATTTATCCTTGATTCCTAATTCCTTATTAGCCTTTTAAATTTACTATCGCATATTGTTCGAGTGTTTTTTATACAACTTAACTATCTCTGGCTTAAGATCATTGGAAAAAACTTCTAGCACTTTGTTGAGTGAAAGTTGTCGCCTAACCATATCCCCGACTATCCAGTCTCGATCCGCTTGGATGCGTTGTATGCTATCTTCACCTAGATTGTTCCACATATTTTTTGATTTCATTTAATCTTATCGCCTTGATCAACTGACCTTGCCGTGATAAATGCAAATTAGTACTAGAAACGAGCGTTAGGGATTAGCGGATTACTTCCATTTAATTTTGGAGGTCAAATAGTTGAAAACAGATGGTTAAACTTGACTGTTACCCAGCGATAAGACAGAATGTGGACAGTGGCGGATTATACTAATTTCATTTTTTAGACACAACACCCTAACCATTAAACTCTCTGTGGATTTTCATGGGCCTTTATTAAATCAAATCTATAAACAGTTGTGTAGCTGAGCTAATTTCTTTTGAATTGAGAATTGTTTTTGATGTGACATTTTCATTTTTCTTACAAATATTCAAAAAATGCACCGCATTTGATTATCTCTTCTATGCATACCAAATCAACAAAAACATTGAGACATAGATAGGTTAGATTTGATTTGAAAATGCGAAAGTGTTATTATGTGAAAAATAGAGGAAAAAACATTGAAACCTCTGTCGGTTGAGAACAATAAAGCTGCACTTGCATTAGCATCACACAACATGACGCAAGAAAGATACGTTCAGTTAGAAGATGAAGCTGAGTACTTGGTTAAAGAACTCACTCAAACCGAGACGACAGATGACAGTGAGGATGGAGTTGAAAAACGCAAGCTGACTGACCGACGCTTCCCCAAGCTCATTGGTAACCAACTTGACTTGATGGCTTGACTCAATCCGTCAAATAAGTTTAGCTCGTGCTGGGAATAATTCGTTCGAAAAAGATCCGCTAAGTGAAGTCATCCTGTAACGTTGGTATTGTATGGTGCGCTTTTTGTGCCGATTATTTGACCCTTGTTCAGGTCTCAGGAAGATCCCTAAAACCAAAAAAACACGTAATAAGATAAATTGGTTTATTTAGATTGCTCATATGGTTTGTCTTCTACATGATGTCGTTTAGCTGAAAGTATCTACTGCCCCATGTCGATATATCCAGTTTGTTTTACCTCTCCTAACTTATTTCCTTCACAACTATTGCCTTACCTCAGGGCTCTGTTTTCTTCTAAGTCCTCTGCTGTCGGTACTTTAATTTCTTCTACCTGGGTGATCTTGTCCTTATCTGACTGAATTTTGGGAATGAATCGGTCTTTTAATTGTGAAAATCTAGCCCTTTATTTTTTGTGAACTTATAATATCCTCATTTTTGTGGTTGATTCTAACAAATGGATTTTAAGATGCTAAAGATCGATTATTACAATTTATTTACGTTCAGGTGATTGGTACTTAAACCTGAGGCAAACGGTTCTTTATCGTATTTGCTCAATCCTGTTATTACATTACTCGATCTTAAGCGAATTATCTTTTTCACCTTACTTCAAAAACCCACCAGACAAAATTCACATATTAATGACAATAAATGTACATATGAGTCAGATATCATACGAAAAATTAGTGTGAAAATTCGGTTATCTTCCATATTGAAGGACTAAAGTGGCTACTTATCACATTTATTCAAAAAGAAAATTTTCATGAAGGCTGGATTTAGTTATTACACTTTAACAGGTGAATTGTATGACGCCTTTAATTTGGTGAAGACGGAAGCTAGTCGGCCAAATTCCTAACTGAGAGTAATTGATATACGGAGGTCCCCAGTGTATTTCTTTCGATATCTATCAATTTATTTATTTGTATGTTGTTTTGTATCAGTCGCTCAAGAAGTCGAACTGGTTCCATATGAGAACAAAGAATTAAGGCTGTGGGGTTATATAAATCCTACTACAGAAGAAATTGTTATTAGACCAAAATTTAATGAAGTGGGTGAATTCATTGGGGACATTGCTCCTATCAAAATAGCTAAACGGTGGGGGTTGATCAATCGAAAAGGACAAGTAATCGTAGAACCTACGTTTGATGAATTAGGTCAGTTTTTTTATAGCTATTTTAGCGGAAATGATTCAAAATTGGTCGCCCTAGTCAAAAATGGAGATAATATTGGGTTTATTCGCACAAATGGAAAAATGGTTAATGAATATGACAACATTGGTTCCTTCAACAGACACGGTTTAGCTTTGGTTAGCAAAGATGGGAAATCGGGCTTTATTAACCAAACTGGAAAAGAAATTATTCCTCTTGTGTATGACGACATTGGTTCTTTCAACAGACACGGTTTAACTTTGGTTAGCAAAGATGGGAAATCGGGCTTTATTGACCAAACTGGAAAAGAAATTATTTCATTGCCTTCGGTAATTGATTTTTTTAACATGATTGAAGTTAATAAGGATAGAAAGCAGAATGTTGTAGACCTAATGGGTAAAGACTTGATTCCTCTTATTGATCATGACGGAAACTTTTTTTTTCTTAAAGTCAATATTGGAGGAAAAAAAAATGACTATGGGGTAATTGCGGGTGGGAAATGGGGGATTATAGACCTAATGGGTACAGAAATCACTCCTCCTGTTTATGACGAAATTTATACATTCAATCAACAAGGAATAGCTTTAGTTAAGAAGAATGATAATATGGGAATTATAAACCTAATAGGTACAGAAATCACTCCTCCTGTTTATGATGAAATTGAGGCTTTCAATCAAAAAGGATTAGCTTTAGTTAAAAAAGATGGAAAATTAGGACTGATTGACGCAAAAGGTAATCAAATCAGCCCTCCTGTTTATGACGAAATTGAATCTTTCAATCAACAGGGATTAGCCATAGTTAAGAAAGATAGTAAATGGGGTGTGATCGATACAACACATAAAATCATCATTCCTTTCCTTTATGACGAAATTGAATCTCTCAATCAACAGGGATTAGCCATAGTTAAGAAAGATAGTAAATGGAGTGTGGTCGATACAACACATAAAATCATTATTCCTCTCCTTTATGACGAAATTGAATTTCCTCTCCTTTATGACCAAATTTCCAAACAACTGGGATTGGCTATAGTTGAAAAAGATGGGAAAAGAGGAGTAATTGACAAAGTGGGTGAAAGAATCATTCCCATTATTTATGACGGCTCAATTGAGCTTAGTACTATTAGTGAAAATCTCATACGGGTTACAGTTCAGATGAATGAAAAGTGGAGTAACTTTGTACTGTACATACCTTAACTCCAATAGATCAAGATCTAAATGTCAGATGGAAACATACTGCCCTCTATATAAAAGAAACAATAAGTTATGCATTGTAAAAGTGAAAAAGTATTTTATACCCTTGGGTCAATTGTTAGATTATGAGTAAATGTCTGAATTTATTAATTAAATTTGTCTTAGTATTAGTTACATCCAATTTGATTGCTAGTGAATATTACCGTGCAATAGTAAACCCTGAACCTAGTGAAATCCCAAGTCGAATTGCATTGAACTGGTCTGATGATCCTACAACTTCAATATCTGTAACTTGGCGTACTAGTACGAATATCGAAAACGCATACGCTGAGATTGCCATTGCTGATGATTCAGCCAATTTTATAACCTGGCGTACTCAGGTTATCGCTAAAACAGAGAAATGGAATCAAGGTAAGTATAGTGCTCATTTTCATTCTGTCACATTTTCTAAATTAAAACCTGATACATTGTATGCATACCGAGTTGGATCAGAAAAAGTTTGGAGTGCGTGGTACCAATACCGAACTGCGAGTAAAAATAGCGGTTCGTTTAGTTTTATTTATTTTGGTGATGCACAGAATAATTTGCTATCTCTTTGGTCTAGAGTTATTCGAGGTTCAATCCTAGATGCACCACAATCAGCTTTCCTGCTACATGCTGGCGATTTAGTCAATAATGCCAATAATGATAGTGAGTGGGAGGAATGGTTCCAAGCTGGAAGTTGGATTCATGCCCAAGTCCCCATTATCGCGACTCCAGGCAACCACGAATACACAACAAATAATAATGGAACGGAAAGTTTATCAACCCTTTGGAAACCTCACTTTACTTTGCCTAAGAACGGGCCGCAAGGACTGGAAGAAACTGTTTATTTTATTGATTACCAAGGAGCTAGGATTATTTCACTCAATTCAAATCAAGATCTGGCCAAGCAGGCAAATTGGCTAGATAACGTGCTTACAAATAATCCTAATGACTGGTCTTTTTTAACTTTCCACCACCCTATATACTCAGCTTCAAGAGATCGAGATAACAATAAACTACGTGAGTTGTGGAAACCAATTATAGATAAGCACCAGGTCGATTTAGTTCTCACTGGACATGACCACAGCTACGGAAGAGGTCACAACATAGGCAACGGAGTAAATGTAAGAGACGAGAAATATGGAACCGTCTATGTTGTTTCGGTTAGTGGTCCCAAACAATATAAACTTCGTAAAGATCGGTGGATGACAAGAGCTGCTGAAAACACTCAACTCTACCAAATTATAAGTGTCGAGAAAGATAAATTAAACTACAAAGCAATGACAGCAACGGGTCATATTTATGACGAATTTGATTTGATCAAACGGAAAGGGCAAACTAATGAACTGGTTGACAAAATATTAGATGGTGGACCTGAACGTAATTGGACTAACACAATAGACAAGAAGCAAAAAGACGCGAAAACCTATTAGCATGCTATTTGTATTTAGGTTGAACAGACATTTTTAATTATTAACCCCTTTGGAATAATGACATTTCATTGTCTACATCCAAACTGTTAGTTTTCATACTAATCCAATTAGAGAAAACGGCTATATAGCAAATAGCATCAAAATAGTACTAAATATTATCGGAAGTAAGCCTAATACCAACCACATAAATGTACGATCTCCAAATTTTCCTAATTTTTTACCACACTTGTTCATTATTAAAGGAACGACGATAAAAACTCACAATGGTAGTACCAAGCGAAAGCAGAACGAAGGGTTTTTAAGTAATTCTTTCATACGAGGTGATATAGTTAGTTGGAGACATATTTTTATGCTGGTCGAAATACACCTCGCATGAAAAAAGTCTCACTCCATTCATATTTGATCTAGTCATATATTCCAGCCGCAATTAAATCCACTAAATATATTTGTCTACCATTTTGATGGGCTGAATCTATCGTGACCCATCTACCATCGCGGCTAAAACGCGGGTGTAAATCACAACGCCACTCACCTTTATAGACTGGCAAAGCCGGAAAGCTGACCAAACGTGTTTTACTGTTGGTTAGACAATGATAAAGATAAAGTTCTTGATAAGAATTTCCTGTTGGGTAGGTATCGTTCAATATCCAATTACTGTCTGGTAAATATGAGCAGTGACCATTTTCTACCATGATCTGAGGAGCACATACTTCAACTTGTCCATTTCCATCCCCAAATAGATAAAACTTGTCTTTGTAAGAAGGATGCCAAGACCAGGCCAGAATATTTTCGTTATCCTTCCAAATAAAATGAGAGGTACGACCTGAATCATCTACAACCCGAATGTCTGTTCCATCAGCAGCAGACGTCAGCATCCGAGTATGAAAACCTCCACCGTCGAACCTCCATCGATGAAGGAAAATAAATCGATCACCTTTCGGACTAAAAAGAAGATGATTGAAATAATGCTTGGCTTGGCTAATATTGCCGTGTGGGTAAGGAATCTGAACTACATCAGCCAGTGATATAATTTGCTGGTGATATCCAGTATCTAGGTTGAGATGATAAATCCCAGAATTATCTGGTGCTAATTCGTCTTGGTGAGGGTCAGAGACACCGGCATATCCATAACCCGGACGCATATGGTTGATACGTCGAAAATCAGTACCGATTGCCGTCTTTCCATCTGAACTAAGGGTGTATATGGCTTGGGGTAAAGTTCGTTTTTGTCCTGTTTTGATATCGAATATATGAGATACAAATTGATCTTTTTGTCGACCATTCCATATAATTTGATTTTCTTGACTTGGTCGCCATTGTAGCATGCATCCTTGTTGCCAACACCAAGCCGTCGTTTGGCCAATTTTTGTCCACTTATCATTATCTTCAAGGTCTATTAAACCGATATCGATCCAGTCATCCTTATTAGGAGATCGATGCTCAAATTCTACTTTCATGGCTAGAACGTATCGATTAGTTATATCAAATTGGAGTTTATCGTAATAGCCAAACCAATGATATCCCGGTGAAGTCGTTATGGGTCGTACAAATTCGGGCAAAGACATTCGATTTACCTTTCATTTTCAATAATAGAAAAACTATATAATTTCAACTTTTCCCCAGCCGATAGGTAGGCCCAACTGAAGTATTGAAATACTTGAGACAAGTACTAGCATTCCACTAGGTAGATACTGTAAAGATAACCTTTCTTGAGTATTCAAGTCTTGTCTGTACCGACTTTTACTTTCGTTACAGTTTATGTCGTATTTACCTCTCTTTGTTAGATTGCGATTTGGCTAGTTGTGGAGAGTCATTCTATCAAAAGGACTAATTCCAGTCTAATCATGGTATCGGACTTTCTTACGGTCAACGTACACATTTTCAGAAAATAATTAACTTATTGAAAAATCGATCAAAATGATGTTTAAGCCAGATAACTTGTATTATATATTCAATCAATAATATTCTTGCCCGAGACATACCATGTAATTAACTTAGTACCTGCTCACTATTATTTATATTTCTATCTCGTTTAAAGGCTTTCTCCCATTCGCCTTGAGTTATAGTTTGACTCTAAGGAATACGATTCGCCAATTAGGCCAATATACATCTACTTCACTGGTACAATTCAAGTATATAATTTATATATGCCGGACTAGTCTTATCAAACTGTGTATACTCTTTTATGCAAAATTGTCAGTATTTAATTATCTTAGATAAATACTGACTTCCAATCTTCTTGCCAATTTGACGGTAAGACTCGGTTACCCAGCTACCATCATGGGTTTTACTTTGCCAGTTATCAAAGATTTGTTTAGCATAGACCTGATTAGAAACCGATTTCATAACGGTTTCCACTGAATTATCTAGGAGATATATAGATCGTCGAATGAAAAAATCGGCTTTATCTAAATTTCCATCAATTCCATAAACAAAACAGTGTTCTATGGGCAAATTGGCATCCGCATGATGAAAATTAGTGGTTGTTTTTTCATCTTCAACAAATGGCAGTAGTAGTACGTCAATACTAAGCTCATCTATGAGTTGGTATATTCGATTCGAACCAATTCCGAGTCGGATATTCTTATTGTTTGGCCAGATATCAAAATACCCATAATCTGCGATCGGATCATCAGGTTGAGAGGTCAATTGGAAGGTGAAATAATCCGGATAAATAAAAAAACTGTCTTCTTTTTGTCTGTACTTTTCATAAAACTCAGATACACAAGCTGTGATAAAGTTACTTGCACCCAATGCATCTAGTGGTTGTTTTGTAACCACAGCTAATCGGGTTTCAATAGAAAAATTGGGTATTAAAGATGATATTTTTCTATGGAAACCTGATTGAGGTAATTGATCTTCAAATATCGAGTTGAAAATTATAAAATCTTTTGGATGTGTCTTTTCAGATAGATGCATGGGAAGTTTTGAGATGCGTCTTCGATCTTAGTGGTGGGAGTAATGAATTGTATATACCCAAGAACGTATCATAGAACAAATTTTGACTGTGGTCAAATCATGGGATTACGAGAATAATGAATGACAAACGTCTAAATTTTGTTATAAACTTAACTTGGTAAGCGACGATGCAACCACTGGTGTACGTGGTTGCATCGTCGCTTGTCTTTATTTTAGGGAATAGTGCGGTTTAAATGAAAGAACATAACCTAAGAACAGTTGAAGGATATATCATCGTTATCTAAAAAATTTCATCTTCTCCTTTTATTTTGTGGTTTCTGGGAATTTTGTTTTGAATGAGTTGGGTAAATCCGTTTTGAGCTCTTTTTTGATTTTGATAACCTACTAATCTTATTTGTTACCGTCGCTACTGCTATCGTTTGGGCGATCATTTTTGATCTCCTTTATATTTTTCCTGTTTCTTTTTGGTACCAGACTGGGTGATTATCTTTTAGAAGCTGATCGCACATTTAGTATGTGGATTTTCAAATGTAGTAAGGCTTTGCTTTGATCCGTTGATCAGCGACGTTTGTCTGGGTTGGTTAGTCCCTTGGTTGCTGATGTACTATCTGGAAGGTTAAATCCATAAAACGCCCCTGAATCTGGCATCCTGTAAAAAAGGCCTGATAAAATAATGAAAACTATTAGGATACTCACCATGACATAAGCAATAACAGGGGGCTTCTCAGGAACAAATGGTGCTCGCATACAGTCCTCCGGATACGTGAAGTAGGTTAAAGGTTATGAGATGAAATGTATTTCCCGGCTGATTTAAGTTTTTGCCAGGTTCTATTTTCGGAGATTAATTCCTTGTTCTTTTCTATGAAAGCTAACCTTTAAGGTTGATCCAAACTACTGGGGACTTCTGTGAGTTTGATTCCAACCTTATCAGCTTTTTTTACTAATAAATTGAGCCAAAAGAGTAAAGAATAAAAACTATTAGGATACTCATCATGACAATAATTGGTGTTCGCATACAGTCCTCCGGACATGAAGTCGACATAAGGGTTACAATATGAAATATGGGACCTAACGGGTTTTAGTTTTTACTAGGTTCTGTCTAGTGACAATTTTTCGCTAGGATGGAAAATTTGTTGGTTTTAAGCGTACTTCTTGGTAAGGAAAGACAGGTGCAAGGATTTGGCTCGGTTGACTTGAAGATATCTGACGATAAGAAAATCCGATCAAGGCTGCAATGGACAATACAGATATAATCGGTGAGATGAAACTACCTATCAGGGTGAAGGTAGCAGAGTTGATTATTATCAAGTAATCAACAACAGGTGATCTCATGTTATTCTCCTACATAATCTAAGGTGATTGATTGTTGGAAGCCAATAACACTCTTAATTTCGTTTTTTAAGAGCAATCAAATAGTATCGTGTAAAGGGCTACATTTCAAAAAAAAAAACACCAAGAATCTGATGATTAATAATTGATTTGACGTATAACCAAAGACTATTGATTGGGGGAACGCATGGCCACCAAATCAGGCTCTTGACTTGTAAGTAGTGTCCACTGTTGATCCTTATCAAATTTGTTCTGTAACTTTTATTTGTAGGAGCATGGGGTGGTCCACTTACGGCTTCTGATTATCGGTGAAGATGAGATATGTAAAAAGTTGAGGAAGGTACTAGAAGGCGAATATTTTCATGCTCAAGCATCGATGATTTCTGTAGAGTTGAAGTCAGGAGAATTTTACCAAGGTGAGTTAAATTTCATGATTATGGGAGTCATCCTACTTGATCCAAAGAAAAACGGGACGTACACTGAGCAAATGTACGCCCCGATCTTATGCTAAAATCAAAAGGAGTGTTTATCAAAGAGAAATTGATGAACACTCCTTTTGAAGCATGAGGTGTGCCAAAAATAAGTGGACCTTGATGCTGTACAATTCCTCAATAGATGGGATGTGCCATTATCTACATGCTGTAATTACAGTCATGCTGGTGATGTTTTTTTCAGCATGTGGTGGTGGTTTTGCCTAGTACTACTGACTGTTATTACTAATGAATTTACCAAATTCAAAGCGTCATGACCGAGTATATTATTCCATGATTCACTTACTTTTTGATCAAAAATTAGTAAAATATCCACATTTAGGATATCAGACCAGTATTCATCAAAATATAGAAAAATCGTCAAACTAACACCTAAAGCGAAAAAAGTTAACAGCCAGATCTTTACCATCAACATACTTGATTCACTAAGGCTGCAAAGTGTGCGTCTAATATCCAAGATCTAATCGGGAAGAAAAAATATAGGTAAAGAAATAGGTTGGGAACTGACCAAATGACGGCGACAGGACTCGATGATCTTTTTACTTTTTTATTTTGATTCCAATAGTAGTTGGTTTTTACTAGGCCAATCTAGTGATACTCTTTATTGCACGATTGATACATGACCAACTTGAGTTTTGTTTGTCTCCAAAAAGATCTAGGTATCTACTCAAGTATGTAGGCGAAATCCTGTCGCTATACGTCGTCGATTTTGACCAAAATCGGGGCTTCGATAGTCCACCTGACGACCCAGTAGCTGTTTCAGTAAATCAGATTCACTTTCTAATTCAGTATCTGTCAATTGGCTAGGCATATCTTCTTGCGGCAGGATTACAGAACGATTATACATGCCCAACAATCCAACTCGGAGTTGATTGGTTCGATTGGCCGTAGACCGATGCCAAATTGCCCCATTAGTTAACATAACTGACCCTTTGGGAGCAACAGCAATAGCTTGTTCCATCTGGCTGATTTGATCTATATCGGGTGGTGATAGAGTTTGATGTGAACCTTTAATACAAGCAGTAGCCCCGTTACTAGTAGTAAAATCATCAATCATCCAAACAGTTTGACCTGTTAGAGCTCCCCTAGGAAATGGTGATTTCATGGCCCAATAAGGATAATCAACATGCCATCCACTACTTTCGGCTCCGGGGTAAACAATATTGGCAGTAAAAGTCGAGGCTACTACATCATTGCCTAATATGTACTGCCAAGCATCAATAACCGTCGGATGTTGAATTAATCGTCGAAAGACAGGATCTTTCCCTACAATAGCCCACACCCGTCGACATTTACCATCGGCGTAACTATGATCTCTTCCGTTCATCAGGTCTTGTTCGGCTAAATCCAGCGATATTTGTCGCACCTGATCAGCTTCGGCTGCCGAAATTACATTCTCAATAATGCAGAACCCAAAATGATTCAGGTTATTTTCGATAGTATTTAGTTGATCGTCAGTCAGATGCTGATTCGGTTGGCTCAGTTTCATAAGTGGTTCTTTTTTCTATTGCTGGACTATGGAATCGGTGATATACTTCGATCTCGTTCTCAGTAGACTAGAGTTTCCCTCTATTGTGACACACGAGTATTCCCTTTTCAACGTTTAAAAATTATATTTGTCTCCCCATATATTCACTATCAACAGGTTGAGGCTTCAAATTGGAGAATTGGATAGATACTAAGTTCTGGTTTTTGGCTCTTATCAGTTTGGTTTGTATTTGTTTGGGGCTAGCGATTTCTCACGATCTTGCCTCAGCTCAGTCGCTCAGTTCTGTGGCTACTAGCGAAATATTCACCTTAAACACTACAATAGAGCCTATTACAGAACCAAATAGTAAAATTGAACGTATGGTTGCTCCCGCTTCATCAACCAATCTATACTTGGCAGGCCAAGCTCAAAGTGAGATATTCACTCTAAATACTACTAGGTTTGTTAAAATGCCAGTGTCTGTCCCTTCTAATGTGCCAGCTAGTATTGTAACAGGTCAGTAAAATACTAAGGGGCATTGATTGTTATTCGCGGACAAAACTCATCTTCTACTATTATTATTTATGGCTGGAGTAGCCAATGGAACGCTAGTTGGCTGTGGTAAAACATCGACCAACCACTTTGCAATAAAAGTCGCAAAAGCGAAACTATGGAATGAAGCATCTTTCCGTTG
>JACLAC010021693.1_pt1 | contig 15325 bp, 3 predicted proteins | sample 8027881 | NCBI WGS metagenome assembly JACLAC01 (sample SAMN15725517, study PRJNA655200) | protist metagenome | isolation source: fluorescence activated cell sorting (FACS) single amplified genomes of... | place: Spain: Blaines Bay Microbial Observatory, Mediterranean Sea | collected 2016-01-19
GCAGTTCGTCTCTTTGCGTGGGTAATTTTCTTTTTTAAATCTTAACATTTAACAACATTAAGTTTAATTGCATACGCCTGTATACAAGCGCCAACATACATAAATAAATACACAAAAATGAAGCATATTAATAGCAAAAATGGAACCAATAGGCAAAAAGTTAACGCGGTCCGACTGCCAGTTCCGGAAAAAGAGACACAACACATAATCGACGATAAAATATCAGTGGCAGTTCGCAACAGTGACAACACTGATACACTGTTATCACGTGTTGTATATTCGGCAAATAATAAGCCGGAACAAAGGCGAAACTTATATAGTAGCCGAAAAAGACCATTCAAACAACTTAGACCTGGTAGTGCCTCAAGAAAACGACGCTATCCAGCTGAACAAATAGCACCACAGCGACAACTTGTACCCAGAATATTGTTGCCACGCCCTCCTCGTTTTGGCAACGGAGAACCCTTAAACTCAATTACATTGAAACCGCAACCCCCGAACGTAAGTAAACCTTCAAGGGTGCAAAGTAAACGTGAGCAAATTGGCAATACAAAAGAGTTTTTAACCACCGAATCTGAGGAGAAATGTAATACTGAAGTATTCGATATCTGTAACTTTGTGGGAAATAAAACGAAAACAACAATTGAACTAGAACGTTTTAAAAAGACATCAAAAGATGAAAATATATTAAGGCGACTGTTGTTGTATCCGGAAGAATCAAGTTTTTTAGCAAAAATATATTTAGATAAGAAATTCAAAGTAGAAGAGTTACTTTCTGGAGGCATACAATACATGCAAAAAAGTAAAGAGTCAGACAACCGTTACGATTTAAAAGTAATTAATCCCAGTGTATTAAGTGGCGGCAAATCGTCCTCAATTGAATTTTTTACTCTGAGCAAATCTGGATTAACATATAACCATGGAAAACAAAACGATTTTACAACTATAGAACAATTTGAAAGGGAACATGCAGGATTCCACAAAATCATGAAAATTCGGTTTTTTAACAGGTATCGGAAATGGAAAAGTTTTACGTTTTGGAAAAAGAATGTGAGAAACTCAAAAATAGAAAGCGCAAAGAGACGTTTAAATGCTACCTTATTTATTCTGTCAAGTGAATTCTCACACCCACTTTTAGAAATAACAAAATATGGCTCCAAACTATTGCGAACCAATTTATTAAGCATTGATTTAGTTGACGACACGTATACATTAAATAGCTTTCAAGATGCACAATATGAACAAAGGAAAATTGTAAACGCGGGCATACAAAATTTTGCAAAAAACGTATATGATTTAATGATTTACGTCTGCAAAAAATCATTGAATGACTTTTTAGAATATAATGGATTTCCCCAAGGGAACGAGGATACGCACGTGGAAAAGACGGATAAAAATCGAGAAATCTTTCGTGATTCCAATGACGAAGATAGTTCTGAGGAGGATGAATCAATAACCTTCACGGAAAGAGCTGCCATGCGTACACAATGCCGTCGATTGATGCGGTTTTTACAAATGGTTGATTACATAGTAATGGGAATACATGTTCGGTTAGGTGTCGAATCAACCCAATCGTATTTAGATAGATTAAGAAATGAAAAAGAAGTTATGTTTGAGGTAAATGTTTTATTAAAGAATGCACAATTGCATTTTCTACCCCTAGCAGATGATTTTAAAGGGTCACTTGATATATGTTTATTTGATTCCTTACGTATTGCTGCCACACCATTAAGATTACTGACAGAATATGAATTTATGGCGTATACGCAACCATTCATTGATGAGCATGGACAAATTGGGTCTACCTCAGATATCGAAACAATAATGATGAATGACCCAAATTTTAGATTAGCAATCACAGAAATTAATCAAAGAGTGACCAAAATGTTTTCGAAAGCAAAACACGCGGCGAAAGTATATGATCCCTTTGTTGAGCATTACCTACACAATTTAGATGCCATGGAAAACATGGTTGTAAGTACACATACAAATCATAGTATAGAAGATTTATTAGCTGTTTTGGAAAAATATAGAAAACAAGAGAAGTATTTTGAAGAAGGAATTGAAAGAATTATTGCTATTGGCTTAATTAAAATAAATGGAAATACATTATTCAATAAATTAAGGCCTTCGCCATCAAATTGTTTAAATAAATGTATGTATGAGTTATTACCAAATTTAGGAGGTACGATAAATCAAAAAGCGTTAGATGAGTTAAAAATACGCAACGATATCATTGGTGCGTCTCCATTAGATGTTCAACATTTCGTTGACTTACGTAAATATTTAGATGAAACGAATGACAGAATGTATGATTTAGAAGATGAATGTATGCATGTTATGAAATTTTTCAAAATGATGGAGGAGCAACAAATTGAAATCAGCGAGGAATTGTCTTCGAAAAATTTCATGATGTATCAGTTAAAGAGCTCATTAAGTGTATCTATCACAAAAATGGAAGACAACATGTCTAGTCACATGCAATATTTTGGACAAGAATTAAAAGACAATATTGTAAAGCTGAAAGAATTGATACAAGCTACATACGAAGAATTACAAGACCAACGTTTTAGTAAGTCTAGCTCTGACTTAAACGAAACTGTGAAAAATTTAACTACGAAGCAAGACTTAGTTGATAAAATTGTCAAAGATGCTGAAACTTATACGTTACAGCAAGACGCATTAGCATATATGCCAACAGAGTACGACAATTTGCCTCGATTAACAACAGATTTAAAAGTAAAGAAAACTTTGTGGGATGCATTACACACATGGACAGGCAAAACTGTTTCATGGTTAAATCAGCCCTTTGAAGTGGTTGATCCATTTGTAATTGAAAAAGAGGTACAGACGTACTTTAAAATAGCAGTATCATCCGCAAAAAAAATGCCAAATAGCGATGTTCCTCAATTGTTACGCGCTCGCGTTGAAGATTTCAAGTTAACAATGCCCGTTGTAAACGATTTAAGAACAAAGGATTTAAGAGCGAGGCATTGGGCCAAAATACATGGATTAATAGGATACGAAATTAATGGGATTGAAGGTTTTACATGTGGTTTGTTGATTGAAAAGCGAATTATGGATCATGCAGATAAGATAAATGAAATTGCACTTGAGGCGATAAATGAAGCCATATTAGAAGAAATGCTGGCAAATGTTATGCAGCTATGGAGGCGTGAGGAGTTTGAAGTTTTGGTATATAAAGATCAAAAAGGTATTTTTGTACTTGGTGCAGTTGGAGAAGTCATGCAAAAAATGGACGATTCGTTAGTGACATTGGGTACTATTATGGGTTCTAGATATGTTGCGGCAATACGGGAAAAAGTGGAAGATTACCAAAAAAAATTAGTATTATTGCAGGAAACACTGGAGGAATGGTTACTCTGTCAACGCAATTGGATGTATCTGGAAAATATTTTTGCCGCACCAGACATACAAAGACAGTTACCAACAGAAACAGGTAAATTTGAGAAAGTCGACAAGAGTTGGAAAGGAATCATGCGACTTGTAAATACAAATCCAAATTGTATAGCAACAGGTACACATAAAGGAAGAAAAGAACTATTTGCAAAGCATAATGCTACTTTGGATGATATACAAAAAAGGCTAGAAGAGTACTTAGAAACGAAGCGTGCATCTTTCCCTAGATTCTACTTCCTATCAAATGATGAATTGTTAGAAATTCTTGCGCAGACGAAAGACCCAAGGGCGGTACAGCCATATCTAAGAAAATGTTTCGATAATTTAGTGAGATTAGAATTTGTAGGTTCTGGTATTCTAGACATACGAAAAATGTACTCCAGTGAAGGTGAGGAAGTAGCTTTAGGGAAGAATCTTAAAGCAAGGGGCACCGTTGAAGAATGGTTAACAAGCGTGGAGGATCGAATGCGTGTAGCTTTACGTGGTTGTATGAAGGACGGTGCGTTAGATTACTTTGAACGCGAACGCCTGGAGTGGGTTTTTGCACATCCGGCGCAAGTAGTAAATACTATGGATAAAGTGATGTGGTGCAATCAAACAGAAAAAGTGTTAAGAGAACTCGAAAATGGTTCAAACAAGCAAATAATGGACGATTGGTTAGAAAGCAATTTGCAATGGTTACTGGATTTAACATTTCTAATTAGAAAAAAATTGACAAAGTTACAACGCAAAGTAATTGTGGTACTAGCAACTATAAATGTGCACGCGAGAGATATAGTTCGTGAATTAATATCAAGTGAATGCGATTCGCCCTCTAGCTTTTTGTGGCAAAAACAATTGCGGTACAATTGGGATGCCGACAATGAATTATTGACCGTTAAACAAAGTAATGCAGTATTCAATTATGGATATGAATATGAAGGTGCAACCGGTTGCTTGGTTATTACTCCTTTAACAGACCGTTGTTGGATGACCATATCTGGTGCGCTTCATTTAAAATTAGGAGCAAGTCCTGCTGGACCAGCAGGAACTGGCAAAACAGAAAGTAGTAAAGATTTAGCAAAAGCGATGGCGATACAATGCATAGTATTCAATTGTAGCGATCAAATAGATATTAAAATGATGAGTCAGTTATTTAAAGGCTTGTCATCTGCGGGAGCATGGACATGCCTGGATGAATTTAATCGGATCGACATTGAAGTTTTGTCAGTTATTGCGCAACAAATGCTTGTGCTGAGGCAAGCACGTTTATCCGGGAACGAACGAGCAATGTTTGATGGTTACGACATACCAATTCGCTCTCATCATGTTATAATTACAATGAATCCGGGATATGCTGGCCGAACTGAGCTACCAGATAATTTAAAGGTGATGTTTCGTCCCGTAGCAATGATGGTTCCTGACTATGCACTGATTGCTGAAATTATGTTATTTGCGGAGGGCTTTGATTCTGCTACAATATTGTCTCGTAAAATGACAAAAATGTATAAATTGAGCAGCGAACAGTTATCACAACAACGCCACTACGACTATGGCTTACGTGCAGTCAGATCAGTTTTGGTCATGGCAGGTTCTTTAAAAAGAGGTAACCCAGACTTGTCTGAAGACGTTGTGTTGATTAAGGCAATGCGCGATAGCAATGTGCCAAAATTTTTGGACGAAGATTTGCCATTATTTCATGCAATATTAAAAGATCTTTTCCCAGGTGTTGTAGTACCATATGATAGTTATGGCGAACTTGAAGACGCAATCAGACAAGTCATAAATGAAAATGGCTATCAAGAAAGCGAGGGATTTTTAAAAAAAGTGATTCAGTTATTTGAAACTCAAAAAGTAAGATTTGGGGTTAGTATGGTTGGGCCAGCTGGAGGCGGCAAAACTACATGCTATCAAATATTATCAAAAGCTATGACCGTTTTGGCCTTAAATGGACATCGTGGTGATAATTATGACGAGGTTGCATTATCGATTTTGAATCCAAAATCGGTAACAATGGGCGAGTTGTATGGCGAGTTTAATCCTTTGTCACAGGAATGGTGTGATGGCTTGGCATCTACTATTTTGAGAACTTATGCATCAGATACATCTTCAGAACGAAAATGGACCATATTTGATGGTCCAATTGATGCATTATGGATCGAGAATATGAATACAGTTTTAGATGATAATATGACATTGTGCCTTGCAAATGGCGAACGGATTAAATTGAGAACACAAATGCGCTGCATATTCGAGGTACAAGATTTGGAAGTTGCATCACCAGCTACAGTTAGTCGCTTAGGTGTTATGTACGTGACACCTGCTCACATGGGATGGCAACCTTACGTTGATTCCTGGATTGAACGTGCATACGGGGACAAATCCTTTACAGACGGTAGCCATGAAGCTCAAGACAAACTAACAGACGAATTGAAGTTTCATTTGAAAGAGTGCTTCGTTGAAACGATTGACAATGGCCTGAAATTTATCCGTTCAAATTGTAAAGAACCAGTTGAATCGACTGACTTAAATTTAATTGTGAGTTTGTGTTACATTTTTCAAGCATGCTTTTCATCTGCAGAAGGCGTTAACTTTGATGTTACAGGGGATCAAGATGAATTACGAAATATTATGGAACGCATTTATATTTTCAGTTACACGTGGTCCATTGGTGGTGCCATTGCTGATAATTTTAGGGAGGATTTTGACGAATTTATGCAAACATTGTTCGACGATTCACGGATTATTAGTGTTGATTTACCTCGAAGAGGTACGTTATATGACTCGTTTTTGAACAAAGAAAACGAGCATAAATTTCAGCCGTGGTCAACCATTGTGCCAACATTTCAATACGACACCAAACTACCATATTTTCAGATGTTAGTGCCTACTGAAACTACTGTACAAAGCTCTTTTTTAATGGAAAAGCTATTAACGGTACGAAAGCCTACCTTCTTCACTGGTGTAACCGGAACTGGTAAAAGTGTCACTGTGCAACAGGTACTAACATCATTAATACCGTCAAAAGATGACGGGGGTTTAGGTGTTTTACCCAACATCATTGGGTTTTCAGCACAGACTAATGCTGCAGTTACTCAAAGTATGATTGAGTCAGTTTTAGAAAAAAAAAGTAGAACAACACTTGGAGCTCCTGTCAATAGGTTAGTGGTAGTGTTTGTAGATGATGTGAACATGCCCACCGTGGAGGAGTATGGTGCACAACCACCCGTTGAGTTATTACGGCAATTTGCTGATTTCAGCGGATTTTTTGATCGAGAAAAACAATATTGGAGAGATGTAATAGATACTGTACTTTTTGTTGCTGGTGGACCACCAGGTGGTGGAAGAAACGATCTTACTCCACGTTTCGTTCGTCATTTTAACATTTTATGTTTGCCACCTGCAAATGAAGCTACGATGAATATCATATTCGGTAGTATACTAGCGGGGTTTCTTGAGCCATTTAAACGTGACGTTCAAAAATTAAAAAAGCCAATTGTGCAAGCTACTGTTGACATGTTCTACGAAATACAAGAAGTAATGTTGCCAACGCCACAGAAAGCTCATTATACGTTTAACTTGAGAGACGTTTCTAAAGTATTTCAGGGAATTCTACAAATTAAAACAGAGAATTGCAAATCGCAAACAACTATGACTCGGTTATGGATTCATGAAATACAGCGAGTATTTCACGATAGATTAATATCTAATGAAGATAAAATTGTCTTCAATACTGCTGTGACTGAAAAAATTAAACGTACATTTAAAAGTGATATGACATATGATGAATTGTTTGTAACTGGCAGACCAATAATATTTGGGGATTTTTTCAAACCTGGAGAAGAAAGTTATGCTGAATTTGAAGGAAATATGAAACTTGCAGGCAAAATATTAACAAGTTATTTAGAAGATTATAATGTGTCTAATTCAAAAAAAATGAATTTAGTGTTTTTCGCAGATGCTGTGAATCATGTAACGCGTATAAGCAGGATAATGAGACAACCGCGTGGCAATGCGTTATTGATAGGAATTGCTGGTAGTGGCAAGCGAAGTCTCACTAAATTATGCGCTTTTATCAGTGATTATCATTTTTTTCAAATTGAATTAAAAAATGGATATGGTAGAGCAGACTTTCATGAAAACATCAAAGAACAGATGTTAATCACGGGTGTAGAAGGTAAGGCAGTCACTTGGATTTTTCCTGATTCTCAAATTGTGGAAGAAAGTTTTGTAGAAGATATCAATAATATTTTAAATTCAGGAGACATACCAAATTTATGGGAAAGTGAGGAAAAGGATAAAATTGTGGACGAGATGCGCCCAGTTATGAAACAATTAGGTAAAATCGGCACACGAGCTAATTGTTTACAAGAATTCAACCTGCGTATACGTGATAATTTGCATATTGTTTTATCATTTTCACCTGTAGGAGATGCTTTTCGCAGTCGGTTAAGAAATTTCCCATCATTAATCAATTGCACGACTATTGATTGGTTCAATGCATGGCCCGAAAGCGCTTTGCAAGTCGTTGCCGAATATTTCTTAAAAGATTTGGAATTGGAAACAGAAGAAATGAAAGCAGATTTGGTAAAAATGTACGTGATGGTCCATTCTAGTGTGCATGAAATGGCCCAAGAATTCTTTCGCCGGTTTAGACGTGTGGTTTATAGAACACCAAAAAGTTACTTGAATTGCATTGATCTATACATATCTTTGCTCAGTGAAAGACAAGAAGAAGAGAGTACAAATCGACGACGATTGGAAATTGGTGTAAAAAAACTAGAAGAAACAAATGAAATGGTAAATGAAATGCAAATAACGTTGACGGAGTTACAACCAGTTTTAGTACAAAAAGCTATCGATGCAGAAGAATTACTAAAACAGACTGCGATTGAGCAGATAGATGCTGAAAAAATTGCTACACGTGTAAGTGCAGATGAAGCAGTGGTAAAAAAGCAAGCTGATGAAACCGCGGCAATACAAGCTGATGCACAAAAGGATTTAGATAGGGCTTTGCCAGCACTAAAAGCTGCAGTCAATTCGTTAAAAGCCTTGGATAAAAAAGACATAACAGAAATGAAATCTTTTGCAAACCCACCAAAGGCAGTAAAAACTGTTTTGGAAGCTGTTTGTATTTTGCTAGGTAGAAAACCAGATTGGGATACTGCAAAGAAAGTAATGACGGACAGCACATTTATGACTAAATTACAAAAATATGACAAAGATAATATTGAACCAAAAATTATACGGAAGTTAAAGGCACAATATTTAGATCTACCAGAAATGGATATCGAGACTGTAAAGAAAGTATCGAAAGCTGCCACATCTCTATGTATGTGGTCGCGTGCCATGGTCGTTTACGATGAAGTCGCAAAGGAAGTAGGGCCAAAACGCGAGAAGGTAAAAGAGATGAATGCGATCTTAGAGAAAGCGAACAATGCCTTGAAAATAAAACAAGATGAATTACAAGCCGTTGTAGATAAAGTTGCTAATTTAAAACGATTATGTGATGAAACAGTCGAGGAGAAGCAGAGGTTAGAGGGCGAGTCTGAGAAAACCAAAGCAAGACTTGAAAGGGCAGAGAAGCTTACAGTTGGTCTTGCAGATGAGTACATTCGGTGGAAAGAAGGTGTAGAAATTATGAAAGTTGAAGAGAAAAAATTGATTGGAAATGTTTTCCTATCAGCTGCTTGTGTAAGCTATTATGGCCCATTTACTGGTGTTTTTCGAACAAAATTGATCGAAAAATGGCGATCTTCGTTGTTAGCAACATCAATACCAGGTAGCGAATCATGTACTTTAAGCAATACAATTGGCAAACCTGTTCAGATAAGGCAATGGCAAATAAATTCATTGCCTGCCGATTGGGTGTCTACCGACAACGCAATTATGTGCACGCGAGGATTAACATGGCCGTTAATGATTGACCCTCAAGGACAGGCAAATCGGTGGGTTAAAAAAACAGAAAAGTCAAATCATTTGGAAGTTACAAAGATGAATAATTCAAACTTATTGAGGGTATTTGAAAACAACATTCGTAATGGCACGCCTGTTTTAATTGAAGACATCAGTGAGTTTATAGACCCTTCTATCGAGAACGTTTTGTCAAAAAATACACATATGCAAGGTACTAGGAAATTAATTCGCTTAGGTGATTCAGATGTTGAATATAGCGATTCATTTCGATTTTATATGACAACCAAAATGGCAAATCCACATTACGTCCCAGAGGTGTGCATAAAAGTTACAATTATTAATTTTACTGTAACTACAAATGGTTTAGAAGACCAATTATTAGCCCGAGTGGTTAAAGCAGAGAGGCCTGATATCGAGCAAAAGAAAGACAACTTAGTCATTAGCATGGCAGACGATAAACAGCAGCTAAAAGATATAGAAAGTAAAATTTTGAAATTACTAGCAGAATCAGAAGGAAATATACTCGATAATATTGAGTTAATTAACGTATTAGCAAGTTCAAAAACAACATCTACAATAATCAAAGAAAGAGTTGCGGAGTCGGAGAAAACAGAAATTGAAATCACAGAGTTACGAAACAAATACAAACCAATGTCAGTGCGAGGATCTATAATATATTTTGTTATTGCCGACTTTTCAGTTGTTGATCCAATGTATCAATACAGCCTTGATTATTACTGTAGATTATTCGATAATTGTCTTGCTGAAGCAGAAGGACACGATGATTTAGAAATACGGCTATTTAATTTAATCGAATATTTGACGGATTATGTGTACAAAAATATATGTCGGGGTTTATTTGAGAAACACAAAAACACATTTGCCTTTGTTACGTGCGTGCAAATATTGCGGGAAAAGGGCGAATTAACCGACCAAGAATGGGGTGTATTACTGCGTGGCCCTTCTCCCATTTTGATTAACGATACAGCAAAATCTGATGTTGAAAAACGGAATGGAAGCAAAGCCGACAACAAAGAAAACGCTTCCGCGAAAAAAGAGAATCCAGACCCATTTTTGTTATCAGAAAGTCAATGGGACAACATATTGGGTTTAGAAATAGATCTACCATATGCATTTGAAGGTTTTTCAGACTCGTTTATTGAAAACATAGACAAGTGGAAGGACTGGATTCAAGGAAAGGCACCTCATCGAGCAGCGTTACCCGGGAGGTGGTCATTACCCCCTAAAATTTTGACTTCAGTTTCTACCAACGACACCGATAGTGAAAACGAGGCAGAAAACGAGCCAGTACAACACGGATTAACAGCATTTCAAAAATTACTCGTAATTCGGTGTTTAAAAGAGGAAAAACTAATTTTTGCTGCATCGGATTTTGTTTCCTCAAAACTTGGCGAATCTTTTGCAGTAGCGCCAACAGTTTCAATGCTTGACGTATATAACGATACGAACAAAATCACTCCCTGTATATTTGTGTTAGTGTCTGGCGCTGATCCAACTGAACTTTTGTTACAATTGGCTAAAAGTAAAGATTACGAGGAACGATTGCAGGTTATATCATTGGGTCAAGGTCAAGGACCACGGGCCGAAGCAATGATAAAAAACGCTAAAGAAACTGGAGATTGGGTTCTGTTACAAAATTGTCATTTAGCAAAAAGTTGGATGACCAGATTGGAAAGACAAGTATTTGATTTGATCGAAGAGGCACACGATATAAACGACGATTTTAGGTTATTTTTGACTTCATTTCCTGCTTCATACTTTCCAGTGTCTGTGTTACAAAATAGTATAAAAATGACGAACGAGCCGCCTCAAGGCTTGCGCGCAAATATAAATCGTTCTTTTGGGTTGATGATCCCAGAAGAAACCTGGGAAGAATTTGATAACTTAGATGAGAAAAACCGGTGGAAAAAGCTCCTTTTTGGCGTCACATTTTTTCATGGTATGGCACAAGAACGAAGAAAATTTGGTCCGTTGGGTTGGAATATTCGTTATGAATTCAATGATAGCGATCTACAAACTTCAATCGAAGTTTTACGAAATTTTTTGATAGATGCTTCACAAACCAATGAAAATGCGGTACCATGGGACTCGTTGACGTATGTTACAGGGGATATTAATTACGGTGGCAGAGTCACTGACGATTGGGATAGGCGTTGCTTAATGCAAATTTTAAGCAAATTTTATACACCACAAATTTTAAATGATTCATATAGTTTAAGCGAAAGTGGCATTTACAAAGTTCCAAGAGGCGACGCAACTTACGCACAATGTTTGTCGTATGTATCAAACTTGCCATTAAAAGATGACCCAGAGATATTCGGAATGCATGAAAATGCAAACGTAGCATCGCAAATGCAACAAACAACGGAAATGGTGAACGTTGTATTGATGATGCAACCGCGAGCAAGTGCTGGCGGAGGAGCAGGCGGGGAAAAAACACCAGATGAAAAAGTCCAGGAAATTGCCATGTCTCTAGAAGATGATATACCGGATGAACTAGACCGTGCCACTGCAGGGAAAAGAACATTTGAAGTAGATTCAGAAGGAATCATGGATTCCTTAGGAACAGTGTTGAGCCAAGAAATGAAAAAATTCAATCGCTTGTTGCGTTTAGCAAGGAAAACAGTCAAAGAATTGCAAAAAGCAATTAAAGGGCTGGTAGTTATGTCAGCAGATTTAGAAGGGATGTATGGCGATTTTTTATACAACAATATTCCACGATTGTGGAAACAATTAAACTATGATTCCTTGAAACCACTAGCATCTTACGTTGTTGATTTAAAAACAAGAATTGGATTTATGAGAACTTGGCTTGTCAAAGGACGGCCAAACGCATTTCCATTGTATCTCTTCTTTTTTCCTCAAGGATTTTTAACTGGTGTTTTACAAAATCATGCCAGAAAACATAGTGTTGCTATAAGTGCCTTAGACTTTTCTTTTTCAGTCGTAAATGTTGGTGCGGATGCTGTAGATGTATCCGATTTAAAAGCACCATATAATGGCGTATACATTTATGGATTGTGGATGGAAGGGGCACGATTTGACCAGGAAAATATGGTTTTAAACGAGTCTTTTCCCGGAGAAATGTTCAGCGAAATGCCAATGATACATTTTTTACCCACTAAAGACCATGTACCTGCAAAAGAAAATTATCTATGCCCCGTATACAAAACTACGGTAAGAGCTGGCGCATTAAGTACAACTGGAATAAGTACGAATTATGTAGTGGCAATTGAGTTAAAGACAAATGAAAGCTCTAATCATTGGGTATTTGAAGGGGTTGCTTGTATATTGAACACGAATGATTAAACATTATAATTTATTTCTCTTAATGATAACAATGCGAAGTGTATAATATAATAAAATACTCGTGTATTAAGTTTTAAAATAAATATGCGCTTATTTTATAATTTTATTTACTCTCATGATAATTCCTACCTCTCCATGGAATATGTATTAAGTTTTATATTTACTTGCACATACGATAAGATTTAATAAGTTAATATTTTGCTTTTAACGTTACCTACCTTACCTTATGTGGAAGTTAAATATAATCATAATATAATTTATGAAAGACTTTATCCATGGTAGTTAATGGTATGCCACTTTTACGTAACGTAATGCCATTTTCACTCCTTGAATACCTTTACGCGCGCCTAACACTTTCTCAATCCACGATAAATCTTGCGTTAATCTTGTTAACAGTAAAAGATATTTTAGTTTTTATAATTTTAGCATTTGATATAAAAATTATACGCTCGTATATTCTTAGACCTTTTTTAAATACCCACATATTTTTAGCAATTCAACATGTTTACAAATTGTATTACCTTGGACCAATTAAAAACCATTTCGGCCTTTCATTTGGCTAAATTATTAAATTACTTTGTTTTACATAATGATATCATCCCCCGTAATTTTGTTGTTTGAATAATTATGCATTAAGTGGAGGCAAATATTTGGCACCTGATTTTACTGGCGTAGGTGCCTTCAATATAGTTTCTGTATTTTGATTATCATAAGTTGTAGATACAGTCAGGTTATTGTCGCCGTTTTTATCTTCTGTATGCTCAGCGTTCTCATTATTATTCGTTTCATATGCTGTACCAAATTGATGTTTATACCACACTAAATTTACAATATAATCGAGAAGAATTGCTTGCAGGAACAATTGTAGCATTTGAATTTCAAACGCCCAGAATTTGGCTTCGACATTTCGTAATGCCATTTCTCTACCAGAAAGCAGTCGATTTGTATTTAGTATATTACCAAAACTCCATAGGATTCCAGTACCAAAGGTTTTGCCTTCATATGCAGCTACAATATCACCAAACATCATTGCGAATATTAAAACAGTCATGGGATAGATTAGAAATGTCATAATAGTAACTTCTACCATTAGTTTATTGTCATGGCCTTTGATTTTTTTTGAGCATAATCCTGCAATCGTTTTCGCAAGACGCTCTCCAAACTTAAAGCTATTAATTTTATTTAATGTGAAGCCAAATGCCGTTAACGAAGCTATACCGATAAACACTTCGCAAATTGCGCCATCATTGGTTTCAATCTGAAGTAATTTATATTCAATAGTAGTCACATTACCAACAGTTACATTAATATCACGCGCTGGACCCGTTGGCAACGCCATTCTCAGTAAACCACACATGGTAAACTCTAACGCTTGATCAAAATTCCAATTTTCATATCCAGCCAAAGCACCTGCAATAGGCAAGGCTATAGGCACCAATGCAACTGGAGTCAAAAGGATTAGCAATACTAGCTGCGTTGCCTGATTTCTACAGCAACGTTTCATGACATTCTTCATTTTTATAAATAAATGGGTTTTAGTGGTTTGCTTATTTATATAAATTTGTACGACAATTTGGATATTACGCTTGCACTTAATTTTTTCGATTTATATATATTAATATATGAATAAATTCCAATGCCTGTGTAATGTTTTCGGATGCAGAAACTGTATGATTCGTACAAACATTAAACTACCGCCAGTGTACTTTGGTGACATTAAAACGCATATATATTTTTAAATTTTATTATTATTATTATTATTTATTTATTATTATTATTATTGTCGTTTTTTTTTTTTTATTATTATTATTATTATAACTATCATCATCACTATATTATATATATAATTATTACACACAGTATAGTAGCCGTGGTATAAGGGTCATTATTATCATATGAAAAACACATATGCTACTCCAACGAACATATTTTAAACGAGTACGAACTTTTTGCCTCTACGTACTACTACTGCGAGTCCAGGATACCTTAATAAATAATCTACGGAGGTATTTCATCTTTTATAATAGTCCTAAGTTCGAAGAAAGTTGAAAGTCCTAAAGTCCATATATATCATGTGCAATAGATTGAGTATTCGTATGTTCGGAGTTCTTGAACCGTCCGTGCACCGTATATATAGTGCAACCTCAATCCTCTACCACATATTAAGGTATTCAGAACCAAACACAACCTGGTCCTCGCCAACCTGCAACCTTAAAACCGTCCTTCACCTTGCCCAGTGCAACCTCAATCCTCTACCACATATTAAGGTATTCAGAACCACACACAACCTGGTCCTCGCCAACCTGCAACCTTAAAACCGTCCTTCACCTTGGACATATAAGTACTTTTTTTTACCCAGCTAATAAGGCCAGTGCAAGGCCAGTGCTCGCTCGGCCTTCGGGCTCACCACCCATCCATCGCGGTGGGGGTACAACACAAACCTTTAAGGTTTGTGTTATAGAGGACCTATGTTAACCTGCATAAAAGTTAAGGTATGTTTTATCATATTAAAGTACATATTAGTATGCTACAGCTAATATTAGCACCTTTTTATATAATGTAATATAATAGAACATAATGTAAATAAATATAATAGAATATAATCAACTGCATCACCCTGAATGAGAGTTAGAGTACTAGGGGATAAACAATAATGGATAGTAAATATAGTATAGTGTAA
>JACLAC010004424.1_pt1 | contig 15316 bp, 7 predicted proteins | sample 8027881 | NCBI WGS metagenome assembly JACLAC01 (sample SAMN15725517, study PRJNA655200) | protist metagenome | isolation source: fluorescence activated cell sorting (FACS) single amplified genomes of... | place: Spain: Blaines Bay Microbial Observatory, Mediterranean Sea | collected 2016-01-19
ATGGCTTCTACTTTCTGCCCCATTCGATAGGCACGTGCCGCTTCAACGGCAGCTCCGTCTGCTTTCTCTTCTCCAGCACCTGCGGTGGATGAGCTTCCGCCTGTGTCGTGCACAATGCGTACAGCAGGCACGCTGCGCTCGTCAATGCCTGATTCTTTATATCGCACATCGTAAGTGCCATCAAAGGCACCAGTGTGTTTTGTGGTAATTCTCGCTGTTTCGTAGCCAGGGCTGCTCTTTCTCTTCACCTTGACGTGGTCACCTTCTTCGAATACTTTGGAAGCCCTTGTGGAGGCTATTGGCGTTTTCGCACCTCGTGAAGGCGAGCCCATTCCTGATGACGGCCTAGATGGCATGGAGTCGTCAGCTGCTCTTGTACGTGTGACGGGGCGTTGAAATCGTCCACTTGCAGGAGCAGGTGATTGTGAGGGCACTCTGGCGCCGTGAGGTCTGGTGCCAATGCCAGAGCTACTCAGTGACTTTCGTCCTGAACCTCCCATGTCCACATCCCACGAGTCTCCTCCTCGTGACATTGCGACTGTTGTTTGCTGTGTATTCTCACGATCAGTTGTACACTGATGACCAACCGGATTTAAATCTGGAACTCTCCTGTACTACTTGTGTAACGTGCAGCACAAGGTTTGCAGTAAAGCACTACTCAACCCAGGAAGGCGATTTCCACTTGAAATTTTCCAAACCACCTCGTTCGTTCTCGGGCCGGGGAGATTTTTTGAACCACACGCCGGTCGATGGACGGACGGACGGACTGTGGGAGAAGAGTGTCGCGAAGCAGCAGAAATCAGTGAAGGTGTGTGCCTTTACAGTGCTTACACAGTGCATAAGCGATGATCAGCAGGGGACTTCTAACGCTAGCCAAAGGAAAGGGTGCGTTTGGCGCCGTGTGCAGGCCGGCAGCCCTCGTCGCTTTCGAACCACCCTTCGGTTGGCAGCCATCCAACACCAACACACAGCAGGTGCGACATGGTTCGTCCACAAAGAAGTTGGCAGAAAAGCGCTTGAAAGACTCACTCTCACAGCAAGTGCGAAAAGCTGCCGAGGCTGCTGCGGCTGATGGTGTAGTTTTCGACGAAGACAACCTTGGGGGCAGAGGAGAGACAGCTGAAGAGCTCGCCCGTACTCTAGACTTCACGGTACCTGAGGACAAACTAGAGCATGTCAAGATGCTCAAGAAGAAAATTAGCGGTGGTCACTTGTCTGAGAGATCTTTGTACAGAGAGGTCCCCACTCCTGCAGAGATGGACTTGATAAAAATTCCAGGAAATTTTATCCCCAACATTGCTCCCAATGCCCGTGAAATCATTGACTTCGCCTTATCACACATTCCTGTGCGTGATGGCCCCCGCCGCAGTCGCCAAAAGAAGAGAATGGCGCACAAATGGGAAGTCAAACGTGCACAGGATGCCCAGCGTAAGGCCCAGACAATCGCTGCTAGGGAGGCGAAACACAAGAAACTCAATCATCACAGAAATAACGTTAAAAAGGTGCTGGCACAAGCTGCAGAAATCAATGCCGCCAAGGCAACGGCAGCGGCTGCTGCTGCTGCACCTGTGGCTGTGGTTTCCCAGTCTGCGTAGGCGTAGGCGAAAGAGTGGAGTCTGGTGGCTTGAAAGAGGGGCTCTCCCCCGGCACGCGCAGTGCAGTCCGACTGCCCCGGGTCTCTCCCTCTGTCCCCCATCGCACTACAGACTCGTAAGATTAAGACTTTCGTCCACGATTTTTTACGAATTTGCAATGCAATGGAGGGCAGAGGTAGGGACCCTGGGCAGCTGCTTGCACTGTAGCTGGCCGCGGCAGAGCCCTCAGCTATCCTGTATGTAGCATGCTACCCCTTTATCTCTCGTATAGCAACTGAACTGGATCGGGGTCGTCACTTCAGTTTTCGCACTAACGCTGCAATGTGTAGTGCGGTATTTTTGTTACTACTGTTAAGAATTTTTTCTTTTGATGATTATTCTACAATTTTCTATATCATTGATCAATATGTTATACTGAGCATGACTACTTACTTTAGTACTTGCGCTGTCTCTTATTACCTCCACCTCGGCCACTACCGTCCCCACTGCTCTTACTTCTGCTCCGGTTGTTGGCAATTGATGCTCCAATAGCTGCACCGACCATGCCGTGTCTGGTAGTTTTATAACTTCCACTGCCACTGCGTCCACTACGGCTCATATTTGAGGGCGATGGGCTTCTACCGCTGCCACCGTGCACAACGCGTCTAGCACTGTTATTACCACCGCTGCCAACTCTGCTTCCACCACCGAAGGCACGGCTATTAGCATTACTGCCAATGCTGCTGCTGCTGCCTCCGCCTCCGCTTGAGCTCAATCGAATAGTGACTTCTCGAACACTACTGAAGGTTTTTAGGCGCAGCGCAAGCATTGGATTGATTTTTTGCACTTGTTTTAGAGTCAAAGGCTTGTGTACATGTGCCTTCGCTACACTGCCAGACATAGATGAGCCAGTAGCGCTCCTACCTCCTATGCTGCCGTTAGCGACTTTGCTGTGCAGCATGGCGAGGATGTCGTTTGCTACTGCATCTGCAGCAACAGCTCTTGGAAATGGCGTGAGACGGCTGTTACTATTACTACTACTGCCACTAGAAGCGTTTGATCTCTTGTTTGCAAGAACTGCTTGGCTGTTAGTATTTGCTGTGAACTTTGCCCAGTCATCAGCTCTACGGCTGTATGCCGCACGTTGTTCCGTCAGTCTTTTTGCATTGATAATTAAGGCAAGTAATGAACATGACATGCAATGTGGCACAGTTGACTGCATTTTAGCGGAGGTAGAGGTTGCGTCTATTAGCGCAGAGCGGAGAGTTTTACTTGCGATGGCGAAGGATTTACAGACACTCACAACAAGCGACGTAGTCTTGAAGTTCACTGTAGCTGTACATACACTGATCTCAGTCTCTAGATTCATATTCATTGGGTTGCCGTAATAACGGAAAAATGCAAGAAGCAAATAACCGAGGTCAACGTTTGGTTTGCACAGCATGTCAGTATTGTGTCCACTACTACTGGAGCTTGCGCCGCCTTGGAAGCTATTCTTTTTGGTATGCATACCACTACCAGAAGATGCAGATGAAGACGCTTTGTGTGCAATAGAATCTAGCAAGTGTGCCACCATGACGTAGAGCTTGTAACTGCCTATCCCGCCATTAAAAGGCTTGTCAAGTCGTAACTGACCCAAAAACACCTTCAATACTGATGTAAGAGGATAAAATGCATCTTTGCCTAAAGCTATCAATTCCTTCACTTGTTTCGTGTGTGTGTTTCCACTAACACCTAGTGAGATATCGCACTGTATCCCTAGCCTGTGTTGCAGCGCAATGATAGGAACCCGGGCTCGTGATCTTAATTCAGAAACTTCATTCCATTCTAATGTGCGAATAAAAGAATACAAACTCCGCAATAAAGAAACTTGTTTTTGTTTCATTTTTACTTGAAGCTGTTTCTCTTGTGCTGCTGTATTCTTGTGTGCCCAGAGATTAGACTGGGCAGAAGGGCCAAGAGGGGGAGCGTTCGATGCGCTAGGGACGTAAAAGCCTACGTCTAGCCCATCGTCACTATCATCACTATCATCGTCACTTTCGGACTCTTCATCAGAACAGGACCCAGACTCATCGTAATCATCTATTTGCACTGCTCCGCCACAGTTACTGTTGCCACTATCACTGCCGCTATCACTGCCATCATCAGAATCGTCACTTCCATCGTCAAGATTATTGTCAATGTTGTCATTTTCCTCTCTGTAACTATCCTTCTGCTGCGTTTGCAGCGTCTGTTCTCTGTCTTTCCTATCAGCACCAGTGTTTGTTGTGTTAGTTAGCCTGCGATCTTCCGGAGAACTAGGGTTAGATCCAGTCATAAACGACTTGATCCTTTTATGCAGAGTATCATAGTTTGCGTAGATTTCTCGAGTAGGGGAAATGTGGTATATGTAAGTCTCAATATCAGCAACTAACGCAGGCAACTCCACTAGAAAGTCTTCATCTGCCTCGCCACCGCTGGGAGTAGCTTCATCTAGCAAATATGAAAAGATCTTAGAGGTTAAGTTCTTCCTCAAGGTAGCATGCCCATTGGTAGTCTCGGCATGCCATGCGTGTATGGGGTTACCTTGGGCATCGAATTTAGCAGTATGCCCCCCTGCACTTGCATCACCATCTGTTGTGCTCTCAAGTGTTGGCTCGATATAGGATGTTGCAGCTTCTGAATTGGACTTGGACTGGGATGCAGGTGCAGGTGCGAGTGCAGGTGCATCGACGGTGAGATCCACGACTCCGCCCGTGTCCAAGCCCCAGGACACAGATACGTCCTCTTCTCCGTCACTAGCGCTGGCGTCGGCGTTACTGCTGCTGCCATCATCGTCGCCGTGATTATCATTGTTGGAGCTGGAGATCGAGATCGAATCGGAGCAAGAAGCATTGGCTTTTGGAAACAAGAGCTGCTCTCTCTCTCTTTCTCTCTCTCTTTTCCTCTTACTACCTGACAGTGTCTTTTCACGAGAAGCATTCTCGTTGCTGCTCTTAGTTATCACTTGGGTTCCTGTACCAACATTCGCAGTGTCATCGAAGCCTGGCAGTCCCTCGATAGTGACATCTAAATCTGAGTTGAAAATGCTCATATGACTAGCGAAACTGCCAAAGGCTGTAACTCGTAAGTTATTTTTCTCTCTCTGTCTCGCTCTTTCTCTGGTTTGTCCACTCTTTCTTGTACTGCTGCCACTGTCACTGTCGCTGTCACTGCAACTACCACTGCCACTGCCACTGTTGCTACTACCACCAATACCTCTGCTATCAGAATCATTCGATCTTGCATCTGCATTTCCGGCAGAAGCCTCAGCATGCAACCGCACTAGCGTTGCATCTTGCAAGTCCTGCAGGATGTGAAGCCGACAATTACGTTCATTCTCTGAGAGAGAGATGTAGTCGGTGAACTGCCACATCTCTCTGTCTAGCGCGGCACTCATGTGCTGCTTGTCACCACTACTGCTACTGCTACTGCTCCTGCTACTGCTACTGCTACTGCTACTGCTACTGCTACTACCACTACTGTTTCTTGCCTTGTTCTTTTTTACATCCTGCTCTGCTAGCGGCATCCAGCTCACGTGCTGCTTGAGCGCTGCACCCGTGGGCAGCTCCATCCATGGCGCCTTTGCCGGCCTCTCAGGTATGAGCAAGGCGCGCTGTCTCTCAGTGTAGCCTCTGGCTCCAGGTGGCTTGGGCAACAGGGCTTGCAGTCTGTCCACACGAGCTTTGAGGATGGCTTCGTCGATGTCTTCCTTGTCGGGCTGGCTGTGACTGTGACTGTGGTTGTGGCTGTGGCTGTTGGTGTCCATGTGTGCGTTGAGGAGGCTGCTACTTGGGTGAGTAGTGGTATTATTGGTATGGTTGCCTGTGCTACCTGTGGCCATCTGGCGTTGAAGGCGCTTCCTGTACATCTCTCTCTCCAAGGCAATCATCTGCGCCCTGGACTTGGCAGAGCCCAAAGACTTCTTGTCGCGGTAGACCATGCTGTGTGCGTCGATGATGAGCGTCTAACGTGACAACCTCTGCTCGCTCTCTTTCAGTCCTGCTGAGTGAAGATCGGGCACTCTCCCGCAGAACGAAGAGCAACTAAAACCAGAGATTTTAGGAATTACAGAGCTGAGTGTCTGAAGTTGTGTGAGAGCCCTCACTGTGTTCGTTCCTCGTAAAGTCGTCACTGGACAATAGGGCTATATGTGTCAATAAAGTTTACGGGCACCTTCTTACTTTCCTGCTTTCTCTGTCACATAACTTACCGACTACAAACATGGGGATTACGTGGACATCTACGACTTTGAGCCTCTATCGTTTGCAATTTCTTTGAAAAACGTGCAATCTTTTTGCATTTCGATTCTTTGGATATACACCCTTGCTTTCCATACCCTGTGTTGCTGCCAACAGTAGCAAAGACAAAGATTGTCTTAAACTCTATCCCTAAACCATGGATGCCACAACCCAAGGTGTACAAAAGGTCAAGGTGAAAAGCACCCGATTCGGCAGGTTTCTGGATGCAGTTTCTGGCACCTCCATGGGCACTCCTTCTACTGGCGGTAATAAATCGAAGAGGGACACGAGGAACAACACTGAAATCAACAGCACAGGTAGTAAGCACAGCTCCAACGTATTCAACTCAGCCGACAGCAGCAACAACAACAGCAATAGCAACAAGAACGGCGCTCAGAACGACACCTCTTGGACTACACATACAGACGTTCACCCCGATCACGACCATGACTCTTCCAATTCCAACACACCCATCAAGGATGAGCAGAACGAGGGGCTGATGAAATTGATTATGGAAGATTATAACCTGCAGGATTTGTATCGACAGCCTGTATCTGCCCTCGATTACATCATGTCTGGTGGCGACAAAGACAATGATCCTTTCTACGAAATCCCGGAAGTGGACAGAAGAAAGCAGCTATTGAAAGATATGAAAAGGAGGCGTATGAACAGGGCGAGAGCTGTATTCAAGCTAGATGCAAAGCTAACCACAGCAATTGCCTCCAAAGAAACCCAAAAAAGTTCCTGGGTAAAGCACTACAGTGCAAGGCATAATAAGCGCTATTGGAGGCATAACACCACTGGAATCACTGTGTGGACGCGGCCTTATATTAATAAGGACCTTGAGCACGAGGATGATTCAACTGAGGAGAGTGAAATGGGGCTTGCCTCTGATTCTGGTAGTGATAGCGGTAGTGGTAGTGGTAGTGGTGGAAATAACTCTGACAGCACTGACACTGATGCTGCCAGCGACAGTGGCAGTAGCAGCAGCAACACAATTGATAGTGTCAGTGACAGTGACAGTGACAGTGACAGTGATCCTTCTGACTCAGATGCTTCAACAAACAGCAGCCCAGGCTCCAGCCCAGGCTCCAGCCCAGGCTCTTCCTCGTCTCGGTCGAAATCACGTACTACAGCATCTGGTACGAGTCGCTCGTCTGGTTCTACTTCTGCTTCAGCTAGCAGTGATGACAGCGCCACAGCAAAAACGACCCCCACGAAAAGTAGCAGTCAATTTTACGATGATAAAACATTAGAAGAAATCGCCAATTTGTCTACTGATAAAGGTATATGGGAAGAAAAATGGTCAAAGAAATACGAATCGCCGTATTATCAGAACAAAGACACTAAGCATGTGCTGTGGCAATGCCCCTCGTACACCGCACCAGGCTCCCCCCCTGCTAAGCGGATGTCAGGGTCGACAGGCAGACATTCACATCACCACATAGACCTCGAAGCATCGGGTCACAACAACAATAGCAATACCCGATATCATGTGATGAGAATAATAACTTTGGCGGAAAAGAGAAAACTAGCTGAAAAAGACGCTAAAATCAAAGAAGCAGAAAACTGGGTGATGAAGTACAGCATGCAATACGACGGGTTTTACTACAAGAATAAAGAGACGAAAGAGTTACTGTGGGATGATCCGAGACCAGAATTGCTCAATGACACACCAAATTACAATGCATTTATAAAGAAACGTAATTCTGTTCGCGCCAGCCTCAAGGCTGATGCATATTTGCATATTCCAACCGGTACCGGGTCTTTCGGCTCGACTGTGCCTACATATGCAGATAATGCACTTGAGGTCACTCCTGCCGCTCACGCTCCCCCGCACGATTACCTTGAGGAAGGGAGTAATGAAAGCAGCTTGCCTTCGTCCGGAAGCGGGGAGTTAAGGAGCAAAGGCTCAAGAGCAACCGGAAATACTTCTAAAAACACTGCAGGGCAGAAAATATATGGTGGGGTGTGGAGGGAGAAGTATTCCAAAGCGTACGATTCTTTATACTATAAGAACGTGATCAACGGAGAGATTGTTTGGGAGAAACCAATGTAAGGCTGCAGGGTTATGGGCGGAGGGGTAATGTTTAGAAACTGTAAAGCCTGTCAAGAAATTGTTTGTTTCTACAAAATTAACACTACTTTACACAACTTAAATTACAAGTATATACGATCACTAATAAAGTGAAGCACAAACACTACTACGACTACTACTACTTTTTGATGGTGCGCTTTGGTTTAATAACCTTATGCTCTAGAACGTAGCTCATGGAAGTTTCTTTCAACAGCTCCCTGGATTCACCGGCTGCTATAGTGTCCTGCACTGAAGTATGCATTTCAAGACTACTGTTACTATTACTACTAGCACTCGCACCAGTGTCCACCGAATCTGCGGGTGGTGTGGGCGGTGGTGCTGCTGGAGGATTGATCTTATGTTTGTGCTCTTTCCAACTCTTGTAAATAGCTGCAGCAGCGACATTGTGTGCCCTGTCACGCAATAGCATCTTAATAGCCCTCCAATTACTGAACACGATTTTCCTCTCAAGGAATATACTTTCTTCACTGTTCACTCGAGGGCTTGTCGCAGCCGCAGCCATAGCTGTAGCTACCGCAGTAGCGTTAGAAGCAGAAGCAGAAGCAGAAGCAGAAGCAGAAGCAGAATTATGATCACCCATAGCAATACTGCTCTCTATCCTCTCCTTGGCGAAGCAGCGTATGGTAGCATAAGGCCTGCTGCCGTCTGCACAGTCAAAGTGTAGAGAGACTTGCACACTCGTTGCAATGCCACTGCAATTACCTCTGCTGGCTTCTTGACCGCCCGCACAATAGGATGCGCTGCATTCATTTCCCAAGGCAGCGATTCGTCTCGGAGCGTTGTGGCTGTACTCGACACAATGGCCACTGGAGATATTACTACTAGTAGTAGCACCAACTCTGGTGGGAGCCATCTGTGTGAATGTGCAAGCCAGTGCTTCTGCTAGAGTCAGTCGGTGAGTTTCTGTGTGGGATGCGGTGTCAACGGAAAGAGGGCCCATAGAGGGACCCATAGAGGGACCCATAGTGGGACCCATAGGCCATAATGCCACCCACTTCTTCTCGTTACCCACAACAGTGCGAGCAGAAGTGGTGATGGTGCTAGCACCACTAGTCTTCCCAGTATCGTTTTTTCCATGCTCAGTAAACATCATCCCACTACCCTGTGAAAGCCGGTATGCTTCTAGCCTTTTAGCTAAGTATCCGGGGACAAGTCTTCTAGTCATGTATCCAATACCTATCCCCATAGTAGGAACTCTACTACTATTACCTTTACTACCTTTACTGCTAAAAGAGGCGCCAGGAGTCCATGCATCCAGGGAGAGGGTGTGAAATGGCGTGCAGACAGCACGCCCGCTGCCGTAAGTGACCATCGCGTCGCCTGCTCCTGCACTATCATCACTGCTACTATTTCTAATACTAGAATAAGCATCACTATTTGATATAGACGTGGCATTAATCGCTTTAACACCCGTGCTATTAGTATCAGCAGTCCGTGCAGTAAGTGCGCGAGAGAAGTCGAGGGTCTGCACAGCTGACATCGACAGCTGCAAAGCCGTGCCGAGGTTTAGACTCTGTGCGCAGCTCGACCGCATGGCACTTTGTCCACGAAGCTTGCTTACAAATACGTTGCCACCGGTGTTTATGTCGGCATCTGGGCATCTGGCAGGTGCGCTTACAATTGATGATGGTGCTGGTGCTGATTCTGACAATGATTCTGATGGAACATTATCTAAAGACCCTTCTGATGCATTATCAGCAACAGCAACAGCGACAGAAGCAGGATTAGGAGCAGCAGGAACAGCAGCAGGAGTAAGAGCAGAATTTGCAACAAATTCTACAGTCCTGGCATACAAGTGCTGCTTTCGCTTATTACTCATGTAACTCCACAAGTGGCAGTGTATAGCGTCGATTTCCATATCTACTTCAGACCTGACATTTTGCATAAGCTTGCACAAAATGTCGTTGTCCAGGAGTGTGCTGTAGTGCAAGGCAGATAATTTCTCGCATGGCGCGCCCGCCCTGTTGGTACTGCTGCTGCGACCCTCTGCTTCATTTGCACTTGCACTTGCGGCTATCACTGTAGAAGGCGAAGGGGGGGGAAGCAGTGCGCCTCGAACTGAAATGCACAAAGCAGCATTGCTGAACTTGGAAAATGCAGACAATAGAACACTGGTCTGGTCGCTATTGTCACAACTATTACTGCCACTAGCACTGTCGACAAAGTTGCCGTTAGTGCTGCCTTTGTTCTTGGCATCCTTCGTATTAGTAGCAGAGCTTAGCATTCCTAAAAGTCGAGTGAAGCGTTTATTGTACAGACACCTTCGTTTTGCGATAAAGATGTCTTGTTTTGCTACAGCAGCTTCGGCTTCTTCGTCGAGAGCCATCTCCTCCTCCTCCTCCCCTTTCTCCTCCTTCTCCTCCTCCTTCTCCTTTACTTCCGTAAATAGGACACTGTCATGCGCATCGACTTTATTGCCTGCATCTACTGCTTCGTTGGTGACAAGTCCTGTATTCGTATCATCGTTAGCATCTGCACCTTCGACTATCTCCGCCAGTGCTGTGCCTCCACGCGTAGGGGGTATGCTTAATGCACTGCTGCCACCATCTTGCACCTTCTGAAAATCATTTGAGTAGGAAAGGTTCATACTGTCAGTTTTGGCGCTGCTAATAAATCCCGCAGTGAATTCATCAAAGCTGTGAAGCTTATTGTGTTTGAAGTGAGACCCACCAACAATATTTTCCCTCGCCTTTGCAATCAGCCCTTCCAAGTGGCTCCAAGTACTACCACTGCCATAAGAAGTGTGTCCAATGTCTGCTGGCGACAGCACCGCAATGCGGTCTGCGTACGTTGTGACTTCACCGCTGGCGGTGATGTCTCTGCCGCTTGCTGTGTCTAATCGCATTATTAGCCCATCAGTACCTGTATCTGCACCTGCTCCAGCACCTGCATCTGCATCTGGTTCTCTATCCATGGTGTAATCAATAGAAGCCAGCGATGCAGCATCGTCTGCTAATGAGACAGAACCAGTGATCGACGTGTCGTCTGCTGCTGCTCTTGGCGTATTAGGTTGTGTATTAGCTTTGCTACTACTACCACTAGAAGTAACTGGTAATGCACCTCCGAATTTTTCTGCCATTTTCGCTTCTAATACAGCCTTTTCCGCAGCTTTTAATGCAGCTTTTTCCTCTTTGATCAGTCTCTTGTCTTCTGCCATCTGTGCCCTCACACGTGCTCGCTCTGCACGTGCTTCTTTTAGTGCTTCAGTGCTGCACAGATCATGGAAGGCCTTGTTACTTTCCTCGAGGTTATGTAGAAAGAACTGGAGGTGGGCGTATAAGGAAAACGCATGGTCGGTCCTCTGCTGCTTTTCTCTCTCTTGTCTGCTGGAGTTTTTATCGGCATCCGTTGCAGCTGTGCGATCCAAGTGGAACTTTGTCGGGCTAGTTAGACCAACACGACCAATACCACTACCAGCAGCACTACCAGTGGCAGCTGCTTTATAAGCGCTGTGAGCGTGGGCCTCTTTGTGGGCATATGCGGTGGCATTTCTCCTTGTCAGTCTTCTCACAATAGACCGTAATGCCTGCTGCTGCTTCTGCTTTTTCGCAAAGGGCACAGTAGTGGTGTACATTTGTGTAATGTCGTTGCTATGATGCACTGAATGCTCTCCAAAATGCAATGTGGTGGATGCAGAGTTATTTCCCAGAGAAGTGTCACTATTCGTCAACTGTGAAAGCTCAAGGTCAGCCAGGGGTTTCAAGTATAATTCATTAGCCAATTCGCAGCTGTGTCCTGTGATGTATCTCACTTCGTCCTTGAAACGTAAATCATACTTCTCGTCATATGTATACTCATATCCGTTGTATAATTTACGTCGCACAGGCTTCAACGTTTGTTTTGTTATTTTTTTCAGTGAGCCAACTTTTTTCATAGTATGTGCCCCCGTGGTAGTATGTGGAGAGAAATCGCCGTGATCGTCTTCTATCGCTCTATTACTACCGGTACTAGTGTCTGCTAATGAGCGCAGATCTCGGAACCAAAAGTCGAGTCGATGCGATTGACGTAAATACAGTGCTTCACATTCTGCACTCGAGTAAACCTGACTGAATGGCTCTACGGCTGTGGACTGTGCATTTAGGTGCAAGTGAGGTCGCAATGTATTGACAAATAGCTGCGTGTTGAAAGAATTGCTTACCAATACTACTTCAGCACCTTTGTCACCACATGTATTATCGGCATTGCTCCTGCGGATATCGTCCCACTTCAGGACACATTGATTGAACAACATGCGCCCGTCTCTATCTTTGCCCTGGCTGGAACTACTAGTACTATTACTATAACTATAACTAGTACAAGTATTTGTGTCTCTGTCTAGGTCTGTAGGTTCGGGTGTAGGTGTCTGCGCGACACGAATACCGAAACCCACCGCACCAGTCGTACCAACCATTCTAGGAGTCATTCTAGGAGCATCGCGCTTAGTTGCACCAGAGTCGGCAAAAACCTTCTGTAAAGCCTTGGCTTTAGCTGCATTTTCCTCGGCCTTCTCAAGGCTACCTGCCTTGAACTGCAACTCGGCTAGCTTCGAATAGGCGTGTGCCAGCGCGTCCAAGTCAATATCTTCGCATTCCTCCATCTTATCAATGTAGAACTGCTGGCGCTCCTCGTCAGTCCCTTGTGCCAAAAGCGCAGCATTATCCCGAGCATCTGCAGCCTTTTCAGCATCGCCAAAGCTATCGTGTAAATTCGCCAATAATCTATAACCGGCAATTAATTCAGTTGCACTTACAGGTTTTCCCTGGTTTTCTAGTTGATCGATGATAGCTAACTCCGCCTCACGGGGAGTTGTGGGCAGATAATTGTCTATTTTGTTGGTTAACGGCTTCGGATCAGCTTTTCGCTGAGCTTCGGCCTCGAATTCCAGTAGTATTTGGAGCTCGTCCTCGGAAGGAACCAGTGCGTCTAACAACAAAGCAACATCCCCTGCCTCTGCAGATACAGCTGTAAGACTGTTTTGTGTCTCTCTTTTCGCCTGAGTGCTCAAGTGTGTTTTGGTGCGTGTCTGTCCTCTACCGCCACAAGGTCCCATTTTCTTGGCTATTTGACTATTGCGCACATAACTTGCATTATTGCTGTTGTAGCAATGAAACGCCAGACCAGACATATAGTTGTATCTGTGCGAATCCAAGATATTCCAATAGGTACCGAGCGTGCTGAAATACAAGTCACCGCCTCGGTCAGTTGTAATGCGTTTGTAAGCTTTGTCAACGTCACTTGGTGTTAATAGCAAGTTTTCGTCTGTGCAATCTATGCTGTCTATGCCTACTTCTTCTTCCTTAATTTGTTCTTTGCTTCGACTTTGCAATAACTGTGCTTTTTGTGGTTGGTTGTTACAACCATACTTCAACTCACTACCAGGGAGTTTGCAATTCCACGATGATTTGCTATTGCTAGCAAGTGTGGGATATATGAGAATGCCTAGCAGGCGGGCCAAGTCTGTGTTCTCTTTGCTTTGCAGTGTCTGTGAGGTGTGTATTTGCGTGTTTGTGTGTACGTGCAAGAAAGAGGTGATTGGGTTTTAGTGCGAGTGAGGGAGAAGGGGGGGCAGGCACACAGAGGCACACAGAGGCACACACATAGATAGATACGAGTAAGGGACCAAGTGACTACGTACCTGGAAGCTCTCATGGTAGGGCGCGTCCCTCTGCTTCACCAGCTCCAAATACGCCATCGCGTCGCCTTTGAGCTGTGCAGCCTTTTTGGCAGCGGCGGCTTTTAAACTAGCTATGCGCTCATCTGCTTCCAGTGCTTCTGTGTCGACCTTGGCCTCTCCGCAGCTGCATGCAGCACCCATAGCCAGCAACTCTCACTCTCGCTGTAGATTTTAAAGGGTGAATATTACTCTTGAATAAAATGAGCGTAGTCGTCTTATTCGGTTGCGAAAGCTTGGGGTGCATTCATGGACCCTATGGGACCGTAGATCCATGGGGTTACATCCAAAATACCAGCGTTTCCTGCCCGTCGTTTTTTTCGTGCCAACCAGGAGCATCCGTATCCGATCCGTGCATCCGTATCGATCCATATCCAGGATAGTATCTACCCTGGTTGTGTTGGAACAATGGCGTTTGTGTGGAACACCTTTCTATTTATTGCCGGGGTTGGACCAGGCGTGATAACATTTGTGCCGAATGTTATGGCGAGTGATTCAGGTAGCACTGAAGCAACCCGAATGGCAGGCATTGGAATACTAGCATCGGGAACTATGGTTTGTGGTGGAATTTATGGTGCTCTCTCGGGTAACCCTCATGTCCTTCTTGCTGGCTATGGACTCCAGGCAGTCATGTTTTTGATCATGTGGCGTAGAGGATAGGTAGCTTCTGCTCGGGGTCTTCACTGAGCTCTGAGCTCATTAAGGGGCTGGGCGCCAAGGACCCACATGGGGACACATCCGTGTCGGAGATTTACTCCTTTGGCATGGCTGAAGAGTGGCAGAAGCAAGGGTGCCAAGGCTTCATATACCTCAAGTACAAACGAGAAGAGGACCACCATGCCAGGCCAGTGAGACGCGCCGGAAGGGTATGCTCTTATGTTCTTCGCGCGACAGATAGTTTAAGACGCGTGTGCTTAGTCGGTGAGGTGGTTGACTTCGTGGGTACTCAGGCACTTCTATCTGTGCAGGAGTGCTGGACAGTGAGAGCATAGAGCATGGGCATCACCATTGGAAACCACAACGGCATCCGCAGTGTACACAACTCCTTCTCTCGCCCAGAGCCATTCGTCATGGACAATGAGGACAACAAGAAGAGCAAGGGCAAGCAACAAGATGTGTTCCGCTTCGTAGCGTACATCCCCTTCCGTCCAGCTTAGTTTTGTTACGTGATTACATGCATTTTCTAAGCAAGTATATATGTAAGGGGAAGCCTTCCCTCCCCCCTGTGGTGCAGTACCTATGTGAGCAGGGGATTGATAAGGAGGCGAGAGGTGCTAATGGCATGACACTACTGCGCTGGGCAGAGAGGAGTGGTCAGAAGTCAGTTGTGGAGTTCCCCCGAAGGCTGATGTCAATGTTAGATCCTTGAACAGTACTTTATATCTATAAATTTTACATGATACTTGTATCTAGAGAATATCCTACATACTTTCCAAACGCAATGCAGGCGCACTAACTATCTAATCTAATCTAGCCACAAATCTGGCATTTCCTCGGTGCTAGTGCTATAGAAGTCGGCCATGCTAAAATATCGAGAATCTTCAATTCCTCCACTTTGCAGACGGATGGGTCCCACATCATTGCGTAATGATTTGTAGTTGAAATTTGTGAAGAAAGGATGGCCTAGAACTCCTAGAGACGATGAGGAAGATGAAGGTTTTCCTGTAGCTCGAGGACTTCCTCCGCCTCCTCCTCCTCCTTTTTCTTCTCCTTCTCCTTCTACATTTCCCCCATC
>JACLAC010017980.1_pt1 | contig 15311 bp, 11 predicted proteins | sample 8027881 | NCBI WGS metagenome assembly JACLAC01 (sample SAMN15725517, study PRJNA655200) | protist metagenome | isolation source: fluorescence activated cell sorting (FACS) single amplified genomes of... | place: Spain: Blaines Bay Microbial Observatory, Mediterranean Sea | collected 2016-01-19
AATGTTTTGAGACGAGTTGCGGAGGTCCTGAAGGAGAATTAATTTCGCAATGCAGGGGGACAGATTGGGACAGAAATACTCATTGCTTTGTTGAGTGCAATGGATTTTCAGAAAACAAAGTTAGCAAATCAATTGTAAACCCTATAAAAAGCATCAAATTTTTCATGAGCTGAATATTTAAACTTTAACCTGACGATGGAAGAACACCTGGTTCACAATTCCGCCGACTGGTCCAAACAAGAACGACATCACGTAAACCATACTGTTGACAAGAATGATTGCCGGCCCAGACGGCAAGTTGTAGTGGTAAGACAGTAACAGCCCAGTAAAGCTGGAGAGCATAGCAAAAATAATTGCTACGATGATTAAACTGCTGATGCCATTAGTCCAGAACCGTCCTGCGGTAGCAGGTAGTAGCATGATACCCACCGCCATGAGTGTGCCGAGTGCATGGAAACCCCCTACAAGATTGAGCACAACGAGTACAAGGAAGGTGAAATGGGTAAATGCACTGAGCTTGCTAACTGAGCGGAGGAACTGGGGGTCAACGCATTCCAAAACCAATGGTCGCAGCAACAAAGAGAGGATGAGCAAAGAGAAACTAGTGATGGAGCACAGCAATATCAGCGTTGCGTCATCGAGCGCTAGCACCATACCAAATAGAACTCGCATCAGGTCCATGTTGTTGCCACGCAGCGAAACAATTAGTACCCCGAGTGCGAGAGCAATCAGAGAGAATGCCGCCAGACTAGCGTCCTCACGCAGTTGAGTCCTTCGGGTGACAAATCCCGAAAGTAGCGCTACAGCCAGACCAGCCCCCAAGCCTCCAAAAGTCATAGGGACAAGGGAGAGACCAAATATAAGATAGCCAGTGGCCGCTCCTGGCAAAACCGCAGAAGCCATCGCACACCCAGTTAGACTAATCCTCCTGAGCATTAAAAAGACACCGATGGGGGTTGCACCCAGAGAAATGGCGATGCAGCCGAGTAGTGCTCGACGCATAAATCCAAAGTCTGCAAAAGGTTGAATAACCGTTTCCCAGATCATTTTTGTTTCTTCAACTTAACTTCTGAAAAAGTAACTAATTAAATTGCTCTACTTGTGATACCTGAAAACAAAATTGTTTTTTTGCAGCTCACTTGTAAACTTTTTATCTAATGAGTCTCTTCAGTCACTAATGATTGAGATCAATCGTTGGCTCTATTTGCGAGAAGATTATTCGGTTGATTCAGAGAAGCTGAAGGCTCTGATCGAGGTACTGAGACGAGTTGGAGAGGTGCTAGAGAAGAATTAATTTTGTAATGCAGGGGGTCAGATTAGGACAGAATACTCATTGCTTGGGTGGACTGGTGGGTGGACGAAAAAGTTACAGCGTAAAGTGGTAAGAAATTAAATGGAAGGTTAAATACTAATTTTACTGAGGAAAAGTATGGTGGCGGGGGCAGGATTTGAACCTGCGACCTTCGGGTTATAAATCACTCTGTCGAAGCATTTTCAGTTTCCCCAAAAGCTCTGTAGTTTACAAACTAGCCTTGTATTAGATAGGAAATTAGAATTGGTTCATGAAATTTATAAATTTTGTTGCCAAAACATAGCAGTATCAGAACTACCGAAAAGAAATCGAACTCTCATCTAAGGCTTTTTTAAACTAACACCCACTTATTGATGGATGAGTCTTTTAGAGACTCATCCAAACTCATTGAATACAGAAACTTAGACGATTTGGCGTCCGTCTTGACGATTGATAGCAATCAAAGTAGACCGCGGAACAGTATTTCCACCTCCTGGCCAACTACTGTTTCCTTTTTCGCCTGGATGCTGGACACCTACAAATATTGTACGCCGATCAGAACTCCAAGTCATGCCGGTGATCTCGCACTCGTTCGGTCCAACTAAGAAACGTCTGATTTCACCAGTGACAGAGTCTGCGCATAGCATTTGGTTATTACCCATACCGGCAAATTCCCCCTCGTTTGAATAATTGCCGTCCGTTTGAATCCAAACCAAACCAGTCTCATCAATGATCAACCCATCAGGAGAATTGAACATATTTTCCTCTGTGACGTTCTCGGAACCTGCATACTCATCTTTGTGGATTTTAGGGTTGCCAACCACGATAAATAGATCCCATTCAAAATCAACAGAGGTGTGATCTCCATTCATTGGGTTCCACCTTACGATTTGCCCATACTGGTTTTTCGGACGAGGATTTGGTCCGAAAGCTGGAGTTGCGTCCCCACCAGCATTTGGCTTAACTGCACGGTTTTTATTATTTGTTAAAGCGCAATAGGCTTCTACTTTATTTGGATTCACAGCAACCCACTCTGGCCGATCCATAGTCGTTGCTCCTAACTTAGATGCAGCTTGGCGAGTATGAATGCTGATTTCCGCCTTGGTCATTCCAGTGCTTTCTGGAGTAAGAGGTAGCCATCGACCTGTTTGGTTATCTTCAAACTTTGCTATAAATAGGGTCCCATCTTCAAGTAAGTTACGATTTTCACCTCCTTGAGCATACTTTCGTTCGCTGACAAACTTGTAGAGAAATTCTCCTCGCTCGTCATCTCCCAAATAAACAACTACATGTCCGTTTGCAGCCACAGCTAAAGCTGCATTTTCATGCTTGAATCGACCAAGCGCAGTGCGCTTTTTAGGAATTGATGTAGGATCAGTTGGATCGATCTCGACAATATACCCTGCGCGATTGACTTCATTGGGATGCTTGCTGATGTCAAAACGTTCATCCACTTTTGCCCAAGCATAGCCCCAATCTTTGTTCCCAATACCGTAGCGTTTCATTTCATCATTCGGCACATGATTGTCATCCGAACTAGAGAAGTAGCCGTTGAAATTTTCTTCACAGGCTAAATATGTCCCCCAAGGGGTGTAGCCATTTCCACAGTTATTCCAGGTACCCAAAGAACGTGTACCAGTAGGATCAGCTGCAGTCTTAAGCATGGAATGTCCCGCAGCTGGGCCGGTAATTTCCATTGGAGTATTTGGGGTGATTCGACGGTTGTAAACAGAGTCCTTTACCAAACTCCAGCGTCCGTTCTGTAAAGCTATCTCGAAAATACTTACGCCGTGGGCGACCATGTTTTTCCGCACATCATCGTCAGTTTCTGGAAGCTTTGTGGCTCGATTTCCGTGAATGATGCTTCGGTTCGTGTACTCATTATTGATTGCCATAATGAAGCGCCCCTGATGTTCGAAGAAGGTCATCCCATCGTTGTTGTCACCGTAGGTCAATTCCTGTGATGCTGCAGTTCCTCGTGTATCGTGATTGAAACCATCTACATTCGACCAAAGTGGGTCCCCCCAACTGATGACTGGATACCAACTATAACCATTTGGGACGGTGATGGTGTCGAAAGTATTGGCACTGATACCCTCAAAAGCCATTCGACTGGTATTGGCTTTAAGCCTTCCTCCGAAGAGACTGTTCCCAGCCGTGCTGAGCGCCAAAGCAGCCAGTCCCCATTTAAATCCTCCGCCTAGGACTTGTCGGTGGGACAGTGCAATCTCTGAGATACGCTCAAAGTCTGTACATTCGGGGCCTGGATTTCTAATCTCATCGAATTCGTCAAAAGAAATATGTTCTTTCATTTTTTTCTTCCATGTAAGTGGATGAGTAATTGCGATGGATTAACGAACAGTCCAAATTTCAGCAGACGAACGGTAGAAGAGATGTGTTAATAAAAAATAAGTTTTTCATTTGAGATTAGTAAAAAAATTGTTCAGAAATATTAATTTCAGATATCTAAGACTTCAAAGATTTCCAATGAATCAAACGCGAATACGTGGAGCCGAAAGACAAATACCGAGTGGAACGTCTACACAACCGATCAGAGCCAAACTTTCCCGATTTCATGCCGGTACACCTATCACCGCGATTTAAAGTCTATGTCCGAGATTGAAGCCTGATGGAAGGATTGTGGGTAACTTTGACCCAATGGACGGAGTCTTTAGATGGGATGTCATCAGTGGATTCTGTGAAGAGGTCCAAAACTGATTCAGAAAGGATGAAAACGTTGATCAGGGCACTGAGACGAGTTGCAGAGGTGCTAGAAGATAATTAATTTCTTTAGTGTTAGGGGTCAGATTGGGACAGAAAATCAAGGTTCGGTGGCTGGGCAGGTGGCTGGGCAGAAAAAACAGAGGTGTCTGCAGGTTAGCTCAATGATTTGTATAAGATTATGAATTTACTGAGGAAAAGTGTGGTGGCTGGGGCAGGATTTGAACCTGCGACCTTCGGGTTTGAGCCCGTCTGGCACAGTATTCTCTCATTTACCCAGAAGTACCCCTGATTTATGATATAGCCTTGTAATTACTTGTGATATTGGTAGCTTATATGGTCAGATGTGTCAACTAATATCCCTCATTTACTCACAAATTGGTTGGGTATATGGTTGGGTAAAATGAAATCTGAATCAAAGAGCATCGATGCCGAGAGCAGTCCGAGTTCGAACAGATTACAAGGGTGTCTCATACGTTGAGAAGAGTGATGAGAGGATCTTCTACATCACCTATCGACGTCCAGAGAGCCGCAAACTATACGAAGAGAAGGTAGGCCGGAAGTCTGAAGGCTGGGCAGTCGCAAGAGCAGCTGCAGAACGTGCCAGACGGATGAATGGGCAAGCTCAGACAAATGAAGAGAAACGCCAAGCTAGTAAACTAGCGAAGTTGGCTGAATCAGAGAAACCAACGATAGACCGACTGTGGGAGATTTACCTTGAGTCGAAGGGAGATTCTCTGAAAGGTCTCACCACTGATAAGAACCGCTACGAATTACATATTAGAAGTACGTTTGGTAAAAAAACACCGAATGAGCTTGCCCCACTTGATGTAGACAGACTGCACCTAGATCTGCTTAAAGAACACAGCAGTAAGACAGTGAGCAACGTTCTGGAATTACTCCGGAGGATCGTCAACTTTGGAATCCGTAAGAAACTCTGCCCGGCACTGGACTGGACAATTCAATTACCAAAAGCTGATCCTGACTCTGAGAGGATTGAGATCCTGACTGATGAGCAGTTTAGAGAGCTTCACAAAGTTTGGGATGACTATCCTGACCAACATATTGCCCACCTTCACCAGTTCATTGCCTGGACTGGTTCAAGAGCCTCTGAACCATTAAAGCTACTTTGGTCAGATGTTGATTTTAATCAACGTCTTTACACAAAGCGAGATACGAAAAGTGGGAAGTCCCTCATCTTTCCAATGAGTGAGAGGTTACATTACATCTTAAAGCAGCAACGAGAATTGCTTGAGGACTGTCCAGATGTGATGCGGACTAGCAGGTTCGTCTTTCCCGGCCCGGCAGGAGGCCAACGCAAACTGGATTCCTATCTCCGCCACTTCCGCCGGATACGAGATCTAGCAGGAATTCCCGAAGACTATCGGCCAAACTACTGCCTGAGAGATACGGTGGCTTCACGCCTTTTATCTTCCGGGGCTACTCTTGATGAAGTTGCTTACCAACTTGGTCATTCGCCTGGTTCCCCGATGACTAGACGTTATGCTAGATTTTTGGAGTCTGCTCAGCGAGGGATTGCAGACCGGACCCAGAGTGTAATGGATGAGATGTTGAAATAGGTTATCCAAATCCCTTCGTCCAAATTGATGACAAAGATCTGGAACTCCTGCATAACGCCTAAATTTATTAATTTCTAACATTCTCTCGCTTCTCAATATTACGTCACATCGCAGGTGCTGAGTTTTGTTGATAAAAGTGGAACTAAATTTCTTGACGAAGCGTTTTTTCTCGGATAGAAACTACCTTCTAGTAGTATTAATTTTTGTAGAGGTTTCAATCACAAACTGGATTTTATAGGTAGTTTTATGCAGGAACTCACAGTTAACAGTAAAAAATACGAAGTGGATGTTGATTCTGACACTCCACTTCTCTGGGTTCTTAGGGATACATTGAATCTGACAGGTACGAAGTATGGCTGTGGGATCCAGCAATGTGGATCGTGTACGGTTTTGGTGAAAGGCCGCCCAGTTCGCTCTTGTGGTGTCACGTTGGAAGAAGTTGCTGGCAAGGACATATTAACTATCGAAGGTCTGTCTGAAGATAACAGTCATCCTGTACAGCAGGCCTGGATTGCGGAGCAGGTCCCGCAGTGTGGCTACTGTCAATCAGGCCAAATCCTGACGGCGTTAGCTTTGTTGAGTAGAAACACCAAACCAGATGAGCAGACAGTGAATCGTACGATGAATGTCTTATGCCGTTGTGGAACTTACCCAAGAATCCGAAAAGCCATCACAAAAGCTGGTGAGATCATGGAGAAGCAAAATGCTTGATCAAAAGATAAGTCGTAGAAAATTACTGAAAGATAGTGTGCTTTTGGGTGCTGGGATTCTGCTCGGGTATGGGGCTAGTGGTGTGAGAAGTCTCAATGCAGAAGAAGCAAAGAAAGCGGCAGAGCTAGATGTCTATCTGTATATCAAGATTTCCCCTGATAATACGGTTCACCTGATACTACCTAATATCGAAATGGGACAAGGCATTCATACTGCCCAAGCGATGGTGATCGCTGAAGAGCTGGAAGTAAATTTAGACAATATTTTTGTTAGTAATGCTCCCCCGTTACCAGAATACGGTAAAAGACTCAGTACTTCAGGTAGTGCGAGTATGAATAAGAATTTTGATAAGTTAATAAAAATCGGAGCTACTGCCAGAGAGATGCTGATTGAAGCGGCTGGTCTTGAATGGCAAGTGCCCAGAGATGAATGCGTAGCAAAAGGTGGGTATGTTAGCCATCTTTCGAGTGAAAGATCATTTAGTTATGGGGAACTCACTGAAAAAGCCTCGAGCTTAGCACCTCCTCAAGATCCGAGAATCAAAAAGAGAAAAGAATATCAATTGATTGGTCAAGAAATACCTCGAATTGACATACCAGAAAAGATCAATGGATCTGCTACTTATGGGATGGATGTCAGACTTCCTAATATGCTCTTTGCAGTCGTCAAGAGTGCTCCACGAAGAGGAGGAAAGTTAGTGGAGTTCAATGAAGACGAGGCGATGAAGGTCAAGGGAGTGAAGGCAGTCATCAAGATCTCTGAAAAACGTGTCTATTTAATGGAATTTCCTGAATCAATTGCAGTAGTTGCAGGAAGTAATTGGCAAGCGATGAAAGGAATGGAGAAACTTTTACCAGAGTTTTCGGGCGGAAATAGTGAAGAAATTGATGACAAAAAGATTGAAGAATCTTTTTCTGAGATTCTTGCCAACTTAGAAGCTTCAGATTTGAATGCCAACATGGCTTTCAAATTGGAGTATAATTTACCTCTGCAAGCACATGCGACACTCGAACCATTCAATTGTACAGTCAATTACACGGGAGACTTTTGTGAAGTATGGGGTCCAACTCAGTCACAATCTGATTTGATGGATCGTTTGAATAAATTGACAGGCTTACCCAAAGAAAAAATAAAAATAAATGTTACAACGCTTGGAGGCAGTTTTGGAAGCAAGAGAAGAAGCGATGCCTTTGTGCAAGCGTTTCATATTTCAAAGATGCTCCGTAAACCAATTCAACTGATGTGGACCCGTGAGCAAGATATGACATGTAGTCACTACATGCAGATGAGCAAACACCAGGTACAAATTAGCTTGGGTGCCAATTCATATCCAAAATCTTGGAATCACAGAATTGCATGTAGCCACTCTTTTGTGCAAACCGATCATACGAAAAAACAATTGATAGAATGGGGTGTTGACCCTAACTGTATTGATGGATTTCCCCCTGCATACAAATTGGAGAATTTTGATTTGAAATATAAGTGGGAGGATTTCGGTTTGTCTTTTGAGAACCTCAGGTCAGCAGGCAGTACTCAAAATTGTTTCGTCATAGAGAGTGCTATAGATGAATCAGCCCATCTGGCTGGTGTGGATCCACTGAATTACCGACTTGGATTACTAGACCACGATGAAAGACACAGAACGTTACTGGAAGATTTGGGATCACAATCCAATTGGAAAAAGAGATTAGATGAGGGATTTGGTCGAGGGATAGCGATTTATGAGTTCATGGTGAAAAAAACTAGGAAACCTCGAGACAACTTTGGCAGATCAACAACTGTTTCTGCAGCCTCAGCAGTCGTGTCTGTTTCAGAAATTGGTAGATTGAAAATAGAGAAAATTTATTTCCGATTGGATTGCGGTTTATGCATAAATCCAAATTTAGTCCGATCCCAGATAGAGGGCGGAATAATTATGGGTATTTCACTAGCACTTAACGAGAAATTATCAATCAAGGAAGGTCGTATTGTTCAAACTAACTATGATGAATATAAAATCGCAAGGATGAAGCACACCCCAGAAATCGAAATCGAAATAGTTGAAAGCGATCTGCCACCTTCAGGAACAGGAGAGCCTGCGATTGCCCCGGTAATTCCTGCAATTACAAATGCTATTTTTGCAGCTACAGGTAAGCGAATCCGTAATCTTCCAATTGGTAAACAAACTTTGGTGTGAAATCAGTGTTGAAGTTGTTTGGGGACATCAATGCAATTGACGAGACTCACAAATAGAGTCTATCGATTTTAAGACTTTTTGGTTTTAAGGCTGCTGCCTTCATAGTGCCAATGTTAATGGGGTGGTCTATCAATTAGGAAGCACAATTGCGTGGGTGCCATATGAACCATTCTGAATTAGGAGATACATATCTGACTTTGTTTGAAGTTATTGAGCAAACGGCCTTGAGCGAAGCGGAAGTGGTGCTACATAGTGAAGAGATTTGGATGTACTGTCCAAGAGTTTCTAGGAGTGAGCAGATATGTAAAGACACTGTGGCTGACGCAGCTTCTACCTGGACTGGTATGAGCGAAGTCTCTGGTGAAACGGAGATGCCGGTTTGTGCAAAGCTGACAGATCCTTCTAAAGAGCAGCTATACCTCCGTTTGAAAAAATATGATCACGATTTGAAAGGCCTGAGAGTTATTAATCAGGATAGTTCTGGTGAAACTGAGGAGATCGAGCTTCGACAACCTAACCCACTAAGCATTTCAACTACATCTAAAGAAGGTCCATCCTATGAAGCTGTCCAGCCAACATTGTATGTAACACGAGCTGGGCTAGAGCAGTATTTAGATAAAAACAGATCCTCTGATTCTCCAATTAAATAGGGGTTTTCTAAATTATCGGACACAGGCATATGCTTCGGTTACACATAATATTTTTGTTATCGTACAACCACCTTTTCACTGTCAGTTAAAATACAAAGACCTAGCTTTCATCTAGGTAAAACGTCCTCAAAGGCTACCCTTACCCTGCTAATTCCTTCCCAATCACTAGACAATTTAGAAAGTGTCCATTAACTTTAGTGGATGCCAGTCCCTTGCAGTCATCACCATAGTGAAACTGACCCTCACAAGGTTGTTCTAAGTAGCTTTCCTGAAGCGGTATTTTCCTTTAAAAGTGTGAAGCGGTCTATTTTCTCTCCCAAAGTTTAAGAAGTTCCTGTGCGTAAGAATCTGGACTCGTCCAAATATCTTGAACTCCCCCATTCCAGAGCGTACCAGCGCCATCGTTTTGAAGAAATCCAGCATGGACGCACCTTTGTAGACCGGCATTATTATCGGGTATTGATGGAAGCGATGGTCAGTGATCTTTATGATCCGAAACGAAAGCAACTCAAATTGTTGGGAGAAGCGTGGTCGTCCTCAGAAATTTCTGAAGCCAATGATTTTTGTGAATCGTAAAGAATTCGAGAAAGGGAAAAATAATGAAAGTAGGCATCACTGGAGCAGATGGAACAATTGGAACTGTCTTGCGCAATGGGTTGTCGGGGCAACATGAATTAACATCATTCACTCTGGAAGCAAATCAGGAACTTGGCTCTACAAAAATGGACCTATCCAAAAGTGCTGAGGTTATCGGCAAGTTCTCTGGTCTGGATGCATTGATTCATCTGGCAGCTGATCCAGGTCCCAACGCACCCTGGGAAAGTGTTCAGCCAAATAATATTGAAGCAACCTACAATGTCTTCAATGAGTGCGAGAGGGCTGGCGTAAGGAAGATTATTTTTGCCAGTACGAATCACACTCAGCATGGAGACACTCTCTTGACTACGACAGAGACTCTTGATCCTTCCAAGAATAAAATTCTTTCACTATCAGATCCTACAAACCCCGATTCCTTGTACGCAGTTTCGAAGTTGTTTGGTGAGAATTTAGGAAAATATTTCTCTGAAAGATATGGAATTCAATTTATTGGACTCAGAATCGGCTGGGTGGTTAAGGGCAATGACCCCACGATTATGCAGGGTACTCCTTCAGAAGATTACATGAGAGCGATGTACTTAAGTCACCGGGATTGCGTGCATGCTTTTGAGAGAGCATTGGAAGTAGATAAAAAATATTTACTTGCTTACGCCATTAGCAATAACTCCAAAAAAGTCTTCGAACTCACAGAGACCATCGCTGCTCTTGATTTTCATCCAGTCGATGATGCAGAAACATTTTTCTGAAGCGGCGAGGGGTCACCCTTTCTGAAGGGCCCGATTGGATGAATCGATGAAGCCGAGCCCTTCAGTAGTTGGTCAAGGAATGAAAAACCCTCGGCCAATTGGAAAAGGGTAGACCATCATAGATAGTGGGTGAGTGAATAGTGGGAATTGAAAAGATCGAGTTGAATCCTCGTCCCAACTTGCGGCCACTCTCTTCACAAATGAGAAGACAAATCTCCTGCGGACTTTTTCTTGCCAAACGATTTTGGGTAGTTGCGCATAGCATTGCAGATTCTCTTCACCAACTCACACCCAAATACTTTGGATAAAATCCAGAGAGCTTAGTGAATTCAGTTTCTCCTGCATCAATTTCTTGCCTCTCTGATCTTATTGATTTCGGCAATGTGCTGTGGCCCTATTTCGCAACAGCCACCAATAATTTTTGTACCTTTTGAGAGCCAGTCTTTCGTGAAGGTGACGTACTTTTGTGGGGTCAATTCTAAACGTGACTCCAAGACATCAACAGTTGTGTTTCCCTTGAGAGGTTCTGTGGTGACAAAACCGTTGGCCATAGCACCTATCTCCGCTCCAAGTGCTACTAATTTTTCAACAGCTTGAGTGATCGACTCAGGAGGTGAACAATTAATCAAGATAGCGGACGCTCCTTTGGCAAGAACGGCTTTTGCCCCATCTAAGATGGGTTCTCCGGAACGCAAGAGTTCTCCATTGTCTTCATCAACTGTAAATGAAGTCCAGACCGGTAAGCCTGTTTGCTTGGCAACAGTTGTGCTGATGCAAGCTTCTTCTACTGAGGACATCGTTTCACAGATGAACAAATCAACGTGCTTAAACTGACACTCTGTAATTCTCTGATACTCTGCGTAGGATTCCTGCTCAGGTAATCGTTCAGATGGACGGTAACTACCGGGGAGAGGGGGTAAGCAACCAGCAATCAAGGGTTTAGTATTGAATGTTTGAGCGGCTTTTCGGGCAGCCTCCACAGCAACTTTTTGTAAGAATTTGAACTCATTTTCTCGGTTGTATTTGGCGAGACGTGTAGGAGTGACAGTGTAGCTGCTGAGGGTAATAACGTCAGACCCAGCCTTGATAAAATCACAATGAATCCCTACTACAAGCTCGGGACAATCTCGAAGGACATCTGCGGACCAAAGTGGTGTGGGTTTGCGTGAGGATCTTTTGATCAGCTCTTGCCCCATTCCACCGTCGAGCAATGTGAATGAAACAGTGGACATTTTTCATTTAGCTTAGAAATATCAACTGATGGCATTAGACTCAAAAGTTTCTAAATTCGTCAAGTCCGATTTCATTTCCCACTATGTCGATTTCAGTGTACTCGTCAAATAAACGAGCCCAAAGAAATTCCCAATAATGTAACTTAATTTTGTGAGAGCAAGGTAGAGAAAATGACATTCAAACGCATAGTTTGTTTTTCTGCAAAATATTTCAGGTTAAACTGAAATTCTTTGCCCACTTGATTAAATATAGTTATGTCCTTTCCAAAATCTCTTGATAGCTCCTTGTGCAGTGATCACTTGATTGTAATCGTACTCTTAGTGTCAGTTACAATTGCGAGTTGGCTATTCATTATCAATGGAGGTGGTATGGGAATGCCTGCCTTCAAAATGACAAGTTTAGACTTAGCTTACGGGGGTGGCATGCGTATGCCATTGGAGGTGGCTAGATGGACAGCAGGGTATGCTGTTGTTATGTATTTAATGTGGTGGGTGATGATGATTGCCATGATGCTACCGAGCGCCAGTACTGCAATACTGCTATTCATGCGTGCCCACAACAATAGTACTGAAAGTGAAAGGAGCTACTTACCTACAATAGTGTTTGCTTCCGGCTGTTTGACAGCTTGGGCTTATTTCAGCGCGCTGGCAACTAGTGCTCAGTGGCTCTTGGAAGATGCCAGTCTACTAAACAAGATGAAGGCGACAACCTCCCCTGTGCTTGGCGGTGGGCTATTATTAGTAGCTGGTCTTTGGCAGTTTACTCCATGGAAATATGCCTGTTTGCGTCACTGTCGCTCACCATTGATTTTCCTAATGGCACGCTGGCGTTCTGGTCGAATTGGTACATTTGTCATGGGAATGGGTCATGGTGCCTTTTGCCTTGGTTGCTGCTGGTTCCTGATGGCACTGCTATTTTTTGGTGGGATAATGAATTTATGGTGGATTGGAGGATTAGCTCTTTATGTTCTTGCTGAAAAATTGATGCCTGCTGGCCACTGGCTAGGATACGGACTAGGCCTTATTTTAACCCTGTGGGGTTTGGCGATAGTGTTATTTATATGATTTTAGGATAGAGAAAAAATTGGGGGAAAGAGAAGTTGAGGTTATGTTGCGCTTCGTAATTACAGTGAACTGTGTTTAAGGATTACTCCATATGCTAACCAACATCTTACTTATCAAGAAGATGATTGGATTAAGCTGACAATATCTAGTTATCGGTTGCAGATATAAAGTTCTATTTAAGGACCACTCCATTTTATTTGACAGATCTCAGCACTTTTTCCCTCAAAGTTCCAAACTCTGCCGAAAGCCCGTACTTTTCCCTTTGACGCCTGTGCAATTGTGATATTTGGGCCCATCCAATAACTTGTATTTTGTAAGGTCACATCATTTGTTTTGTCGTTGCCCTCGATTGGTTGTATTTCTCCAATGATATGTTTATCTACTACTAAACCTCTCTTTTTACCTTCATTTGTGTATTCAATTTTAGCACGTGAAACACCTATGAATTCGCTTACTAGCATTGTAAAAAGCCTTGTAGTCCCGCCGGCACGACCTGAAAATATGTTAGATAAGCCTTCAAACGCAGTTTCTGTAGCATTGTTATCAATGTAGGTCCCTACTTTCCAATCCCCGTCAGACATTCGGCCGGGAATATCTAAAATCATCGCTACATTTAATTCATCTAAGTGCTCACCACCATAAGAACCTTTCTCAATCCGAACACCCAACCACGCATGACAGTGTCCTTCTGTTGGATAGTGGGACCCCAGGCTAATCACACACGGACAAAATACAGTACAGTTACAATTTAAAATCAATTCACCTTGAATCATCCATTCTGGTAATTTTTTGCTCATTGCATATTCTCAAAGACTGATAAAACTCTCTTTAGAGGCAAAAGAACTAAAAGCTCTTAGTGTTTTTGTGGAAAAATTAATTTGTTTTAGAATATTTTAATTTTGGAGCAAGTTCTTGTAGAAAACACACTGGAAATATCGTTACTAACTTAGCTGTTGAGATTTTTGACCTTGTAAGTTCCTTAAAACATCAAACTTTCTGGCGTAGAATGTACTTTTGTATTTTTCCCGTGGCTGTTTTGGGTATTGGACCAAAAATCACTCCTTTAGGCCTCTTAAATCCTGCTAAATTTTCTCTGCAAAATGATATCACGGATTCTTCAGTAAGTTCACTTTCAGCAGATTCTTCAATGAAGGCAATGGGGACCTCACCCCATTTTTCATCCTTTTTAGCAACAACAGCTGCATGCGCAACACCCGGAATTCGATAAAGAACATTTTCAACTTCAACTGAAGAGATGTTCTCCCCTCCTGAAATGATTACATCTTTAAGCCGATCTTGAATCTCGATGTAGCCATTAGGATGTCTTACAGCAATGTCTCCTGAATGAAAGTGGTCCCCTGAAAAGGCCTTTTCTGTAGCGTCTGGATCTTTATGATAACCCTTCATAATAGTGTTTGATTGAATCATTATCTCTCCTTGAGAAACTCCATCTGCTGGGACTGGAAGTTTCGTTTGCAAGTCAATGATTTCAACATCTTCAGTATGCGGAAATTGAACCCCCTGCTGCGCCTTAATTTTCGCTCGTTCACTGAAATCTACTGATTCCCATTCGCTATTCCAGGCACAATGTACAACGTGACCATAAGTCTCGGTCAGACCATAAACCTGGGTGACTTCAAATCCTAGTTTTTCAATCTGCTCTAATACTGGGGGTGGTGGTGGAGCACCGGCTGTCATCACTTTTACTTTGTGAGTGCAAGCTGATTTAATATTTGGCGGTGCATTTAGCATCATGCCCAATACCACGGGAGCCGCACCAAAGTGAGTCACACCATAATTTTTGATTGCTGAGAATATGTTCTCAGCAGATATTTTTCGAACACAGATTATGGTACCAGCCAAGATAGCGAGCATCCATGCATGACCCCACCCATTACAGTGGAACATTGGAACGGTATATAGATATCTGGGGTGCATTGGAACTTCCCAAGCGGGTACCGTACCCATTGCCATTAGGTAGGCACCTCGGTGATGAATTAATACTCCCTTGGGATTCCCACCAGTTCCGGAGGTATAGTTGAGTCCAATGGCGTCCCACTCATCTCTCGGAAGTTTCGAATTAATGTTTGTACTACCCTCTCTGAGGTAAGTTTCATAATCAGTCGAGCCTATTGGTGATTCCTGGACCTTTTCACTGTAGCCATCAACGATGTTGATGATTGATTGAACTTGATGCGTTGTCCTTTTCAGTGCATCTGAAACTACCTCCCCGAGTTCTGTGTCTACGATGAGGATTCTAGGCTCCGCATGATCAATTATTTTTGAAATTGTCTCTGCGTCTAATCTTGTATTTATTGTGTTCAAAACCCCACCCGCAATTGCTACAGCAAATTGCAGTTCAACCATTTCGGGTGTGTTGAAGGCGATGACACTTACAACTTCCCCGTATTGAAGACCATGCTTTTGAAGTGCATCAGCGCATTTCAAACAACGGTTGTAAAGTTCCTGCCAATTGTACTGACGTTCTCCGTAAATGACGGCTGTCTTGTTCCCAAAAACTTTTTGTGTTCGACTCAGAAAA
>JACLAC010017399.1_pt1 | contig 15306 bp, 7 predicted proteins | sample 8027881 | NCBI WGS metagenome assembly JACLAC01 (sample SAMN15725517, study PRJNA655200) | protist metagenome | isolation source: fluorescence activated cell sorting (FACS) single amplified genomes of... | place: Spain: Blaines Bay Microbial Observatory, Mediterranean Sea | collected 2016-01-19
GACGGACAGTGGGAGAACGGCAAGAAGCACGGTCAGGGAGTGCACACGTTTGCTAGCGGAACCAGGTATGACGGACAGTTCGAGAACGGCAAGCGGCACGGTCGGGGCGTGTACACGTGGCCTGACGAAAGCAAGTACGATGGACAGTGGGAGCACGACAAGAGGCACGGTCGGGGCGTGCAGACGCATGCTAACGGCGAAAGGTACGACGGACAGTGGCAGAACGACAAGAGGCACGGTCGGGGCGTGCAGACGCATGCTGACGGAACAAGGTGGGAGGGCCTTTGGGAGGACGGCGAGAAGCACGGTCAGGGGACGCTGACGGAAGCGCGGACGGAAGCGCGGAAATGGTGGAACATCTTTTAAACAGGAGGGACGTCAGAAGTGGAATGCCGCCAGCAAAGTAGGAGACCGCCCGAAGACCAATAGTCCTGAGTTGCTGAATGTCATGATGCAAAAGCAGAAAGATAACGCCCTCGCGATGTATCAGAAATTGTTTGTACCAGAAGAGGGCGAGAAGACGGGGCTGCTTGCTTCCAATCCAAAGGCCAAGGAGAGAATGCAGAAATTACTAAAAGACCTGGAGATCGACGAGGAAAGTTGGGGACAGCAGTAGTTAGAAACCGTCGACCAGCATGGTCAGCAGAGTGGAAGGCACCAGATAGTAGTAGACACGCTAGCAGACAAGCAAGGCTGGAAGGACGACGAATCTTCAATGGGGTGCTCCGCAAATGATGGAACGGAATTCGCGGAAATGATGGAACATCTTGAACAACCGTGTGGACAGTTTGAACTCGGTGGCCGATGAGCTTGGTCCTCGGACACCGGCTGCTCCCCAGCTCCAAGTTCATGCGCTGCAGTTCTCATTCGCTCCACCTGTCTTGAACTCCCCTGGGGAGCGTCGGCCCGCTGGGAATCACAAACTTCTCTTGGGAGAGGAGCAATCTCCGAGCGAGAACTGTCCGGCCTGGTGAACCGCTGCTGCTGCGCCAAGTGGTGGTGGTTGTGTTGTTGCTGACAACTGAGTCATCGGAAAACAGCAGTCAGCAGGAGGAAGTGTTGTCGGAAAACAACCGCATCAGGATCAGCAGGAGGAAGTCGTTGCAGGGGAGGGAAACTCGGAGGAGGAAGTCAGACTCAGCGAATCGTCAGATGTTCGAGGCATTCAACGCAACGTGGTGGCCGCGAACCGAGACGGAAATACAGGCTGACGGAAACATAGACGCCAAAACCTAGCTGGTCAGTCGGAAAGTTAGAAAGTTACTATAGTTAGAATTATTGTCCAGGAAAGTTACTATGCTAGGTGTCTGACAGTGATAGATATGATGTCAGACTCTAATATAGTCTAATACTAATAGTTTAAGCATAGATAAGTAGATGGTCACATATTGATGATAATATCATGCACTATAAGGGTATTGTGTAGAAAAGTTAATGTATCACACATGGGGATGTCCCAAGGGTACGTATACAGAAAGGAACAAAACAATACCAACATAGTCTTCAAGCAGATGATCCAATAGGTGAACTTGACCGATTAATAGATGCAGCTCGCTGCGAAAAAACATAGAAGAAAGAGATTCTACACTTAGCGGATTCTATAGAAACTACTCGCGAGTAACACTAGAAACTACTCGCGCTTAACAGAGATATTCATAAGAAGGTACATGATGTATTATATTCACGAAAATGTCGCGAACTCTTTATTTGCAAAAAAATCCCTTGACAAAAAGAAATCTGTAACAGAGATGCGAGGCTAATGGTCAACCAGTATGTCACTGGCGAATGGTACAGCATAATACCACTTGCAAAGTCAGTATATAATCACTGGCGAACAGTACAGTGTGCAACTCTGGCAAAAGTTAGATTCGAAATTATGCCAGCGGAAATATTCCATAATCATTAGTGGGAGATTATTGCAGGGAACCTGTTTGAGGCACGCCGAGTCCTGCCCAACATGGCATAATGTCATGGTTCTGGGGGTTTACCGCAGAGGTACAGTACGTAATACGGTAGTATGTAATACGCATATCAGTGGAATTCTGTAACAACATGCAGAACATCTGCAGGATACGATCATCGGCTGAATGCGATCCCAGTGTGGATGTCACACATGTCTCTAGGTCTATTATTGGGAGGAACGTATGTATACTTATACATACAATAGAACGTATTTTCACTACGTATTAACAGTATATTAATTACGATGTTTAGAAATAGTCCCTGTTAATACGAGGGACTATCATAACCAGTTAACAGCTAATTATACATGCTTACAAACATAGATATCATGTAGTTGTTGGCACATACATTATCATACATGGAATACTAAGATGATTCAGATAGGTCAAAGAATAGACCTGTATAGTGTACGATATAGTGCTGAGCACTGTGTATTGCACGTATTAATCTTATATATCTCATACATCACACCAGCGATGATGATCCTCTTTTTCTTGCAGATCTTCTGCGTGTTATTGTTGTTAATTTGGCAGATGATTTGCGGCCGTCTATGCGGCGGGCATTATGAATGTGATGATCAAAATATTATGCGTGTATTATGGAAGACAATGAAAGAGTGTATGGAACACCGAACAAGAGGAAAATGTTCCTCGAACAAAAATGTTCCTCGAACAGAATACTTACCTGCAATTACTTTGTCGTAATTCTCCTAGCAACTGCCATACTTTGCCAAATAACCTGTTCTTCTCTGCTATACTTTGCGGCCGCCTGCTACACTTTGCCAAACAACAGTTGCTGTGCCAGATCGCGACCGCACACAGACTCTCCTGCCAAATCTGATAGATCGGGAGAGACATCATGACCACCATCTGATGCAGATTTTCTACCTTTTTTGTACGGATCATGATCACCTGAGAATATAGATTCTACATCATCATCTGAATTTTCTGTCATGGTTTCAGCAGATGGTTGCTTTTGTCTAGATCTCAGATAATTCCTTTTCGCGACCTCATTCTGGTGCTCTTCGGCTTTGCGTTTCATGACTTCTACAACCTGACGTCTCCTTTCACGCAATCCCTTTTGAGCCCAGTCCCAGGACTCCCAGTCCTCTTCGGCGTCGACAAAGTGGAGTGACATCTTGGCGGGCGTAGCTGGAGAAATCCCACGCAGTAGCACCTGGCTAGTTTGCGGAATTCTGCTAGTTTGTACCTTCAGCCCTCGGGACTTCGATCCCCCTAGAAGGGGATCTTGGTCCGCAGAGTCATGATACGTGAACCCCTGCCGCATGAAATAATGGCCCGGGTCATCTTTGTAGTTTTCGACGTCATTTTTGTGATTCGGGTCTTTTTTCGGGGCCGTGTTTTCCCAATATAGGAATGGGCCGTGCTCCCTGCTGCGACGAGTAAAATCATTAATCTTATCGTCGTTTTTATCATCCGCAGTTGTACTGATCTCCACCTTTTTGTACATCCCACAGCCAATCGCGACTACCTCATCGGTTGTTGACATCCCCAGTCCTGCCACTTTCCTATCTTTTCTCATGTCTGCCCAAATCGGCCGATCTTCTAAATCTCCCCAAACTCTAAAAAAGCAGCCCACCTCTACACCCGCCGCTTCTGTAAGAAAAAACCGTGTACTTGCCTGCTCTTGCCTTTCACGGCTGAGTCTGTTCCAGACTGCTACGAAAGGTTCTCCTAGCTCTAGGAGACTAAAACTGCTCCCTCCTTCTGAATCACTGCTTAGAATAGTGTTCGGAGCACGATGATGCCTTTCAGAATCTCGTTTCCTCGAATCGCCAGTTCCGAAATCACCACTTTTTGATGTGTCGGGATAGAGTAGAGTAACTTGCCTACGCACTTTCAAAGGAGAGGCATCAGAATCGGAGGAATCGGATTGTTCCAATTCTGCGTGAAGTTCTTCTAGCAACATCCTCTCCCAGAAGCGCCACATCATTTCAGCGGGCGGAGCCATATCCAGAAAGCACTCCGCCAGCGCCCTTTGCTCGGGAGAGCGAATGTAGAGTTGCAAGTTTGCTCTAAACTTAACAACAGTTTCCTTGAACTTCGCAAGCCACAGCGAAATCGCCAGGCTCGGGGCCAACGCTTCAGGAACCCTGCTTTCATAAAACTCTTTGGACAAAAGCTGCATTTTCGCCATCAGCTCGAACTTGGGCAAGAAGGAGAGAATGATTCCCATCACCTGTTGCTTGTATAGAGGAACTACTCCTGAATGTTCTTCCAGGGGAACTTCTTCAGCAGACTGAGAGTCAGCAGACTGAGAGTTGCTGAGTTGTTCTTGTTCAGAGTTACCAGTGAGGGACTCACCAGTTAGCGGAGATTCACCAGTTAGCGGAGACTGATCGCAACATCCCAAGTTCACACAAACCAGGACTACCGCAACAACAACCAGCAATGCTATGATAACGAAGACGCAGATAACCGTCACATGGAAGTTGCTTCTGTTTTGTACGTTCTCCTCTTTGTTACTGCTATCGTAATTGTTGTCGACTGTTATCGCCGAATGGTTATTCTCATTCCGGAGACGATTCCTAGCTTGTTCTCGATCCTCCTCAGCTTCTTTCTTTCTCTCCTCTTCCTCGAGGAGACTCGACGATAGAGATTCTTCCGAATCACTCGTCAGACGAACTGACGAAGAGGAAAAGTCAGAAGAATCGGAATAGCACGAACTGTTAGAAAATGGCTCGTCATCGGAGACTGAAGTTGCGGAACGGCGATGTAGCGAATTCCTCCGACCATTCCTGCATCTTCCTCTGATCCCCCTGCCACGATGATCGCGATCACGATCACGACGTATTAGGCTACCGTCAGTACTCGTCTGCTTTGTTACTAATCTCAGGGGACCCGATGCAGTGCGGCGACCACCAGGACCATTGTGTGTACGATGACGACCACCATGACCAGCCTTGGGCGTACCTCCTGACAACCTCCTTGACACACTAGCATTCCTGGTAGCAGTAGAACTTACATCCTTCTGCTTCGTTAATACAGTATTAGGCTGCTCCTCATCCGTAGGTTCGGTGCCAGACAGAGATGAACCAAGTGACTCAGTTCGAACCTGTCTTCGAACCTCTGCGCTTGTGCTGGGTTCGGCACCAGCAACAGTTACAACGTCGCCAGCAACAACATCGCCAGCAACTACATCAGTGCTGCCGTTGTCTCCGAACACCTCATGCAGGATCTTGTCTACAATGCACGAATCAATGTCTTCATGACTTTGGGATGTATTGGCAGCAGCCGACGACTCAACAATGCAGGAATCTACAGCACTCCGAGTCTGACTCGCTCTGATGTCAGCAGCAGCATTTCTACGAGTTGAACTACTGCCTGACCCCCACCCTGGACCATTATTATCGGTGTACTCCCTGGGTGTACTACCTGATGTGCTAACCACAACATCATTATGCGATGTCAAATGGGTTGTTGTCCTCCTCAACTGCAACGCCCTGTGTGTAATACTAATAGTATCATGGTTACGATTCTCGTTCGCACTACGCGCACATGTAGTAGATACATTCGCTCCTGGATTCTCGTTCGCACTACGCGCACATGTACTAGATACATTCGCTCCTGTAGTATTAGCAATAAGATTATCATCATCAGTAGTAGTATTAGATCCATTCGCAGACACTGCATTCACCTCATCAGATGTATTAATATACAGATCTGCAGATGTAGAGAATTTCCTGCTGTTAGTACTGCTACTAGTACTATTAGTACTCCAGAATAATTTACTAACACTATTAGTGCGAGTATTGATCCGAGTGGTTCTCGCTAATTGTTGCGAGTCTTCATCCTCCGAGTCTTCATCCTCCGAGTCTTCATCCTCCGAGTCTTCATCCTCCGAATCCTTCTCCGGACAATCCTCCGATTCATTCTTTGCAAGATTTCCGGAGCAGGAGCTACTGTTTTCTGCCTTCATTTCATTTTTCTTCTTGACGAGTTCATTACTCTTTTTCTGCATTTTCCTTGTGGTTTCTATATCTTCATCATCAGAATTATCATACCAACTGACATCGGCAAAGTGGGGAATCTCCTGGATTTGATTAAGCTCCGAGTCAGCGAAATGCACACGTACGAATCTATGTGGCAAACGCCTATTATATGGCGCAGCAGAGAAGACGCGCCTGAGACAGCTCCTCCTCTGTCCTTCAGAAGGCGGAATCACTGCAGACTCTCCTTCGTCGTCACAAGTTTGACTGAGGGGCGGGATCATCGGTTGAGGAGGCACTTCAGTAGTTACTGTCGTACCTACGCGGCTAATAACATTGGCGGTAACTACGTCATCACCCCCTTCTATCTGTATTAACTGCGGTCCACCTGCTCCTTCACGGGATAATGATTCAGAATCATCATGTAGATTTGTAGCACCTAGAAGTGCTTGTCCAGATTCGGGACCTGCTTCGGAATTCCAATCTGGTTTCCCAGCACTTACTTTACCATTATTCTCCAGATTCGTACAGAACTCCCCAGGGCTATCATGTAGAACAGTTCCTCTAGCAGATTCTATACGGGACGAAGGAGTAGGATCCATTGGACCGGGCGAAGGAGTTGAATCATCCGGTAACACAGTCCTTGAACGTTCCAACACTGGCGGCCTCCTCGATTCGGACTGGCGAGCAGTAGTAATAGTCACAGGATTATAAACAATCACAGGATAACAGTCTGGGGTGGGCGCGCGCACCAGTACTTCTTCTGAATCTAAAGGAGGAGGAACTGTTTCCTCGCAGACATAGGAATCATCATGTGGCGGATTATCTACAATGACATCAGGAGGTAGTAGTACGGAATCATTATTACGCGTGTTAGCAATACATCTTCCACCAGATCTATTTACTGCTGATCTGGTACTATCAGAATCTGGCGAAGTTACTGTATTACTATTACTAGTATTAGTGTAGTTACGGAGGAGGGATTCTTCAGAAGAAACTTGAGGACGAAGAGGATTGTTTCGAGTCAGGAGCATTGTGTCTCTGGCATCTGTCACCAACTGTTGACTACGTGAAGCAAACGCCAGAGATACTCTATCGGAGCTGTTCGGGACGGCTGTTGGTGAGAGCCCTGTTGTTCCTCTTTCCATTGTTCCTGCCCTTACTCCTGACCATGCAGCTGCCATTGTTACTCCTCCTCCTGCCATTGACATTGTCCCTCCTGACCATGATGCGTCGTCCATTGTTATTATGCGCAGTGATTTAACGGAGGTAGTAAATTAGTGATTAACGAAGGTAGTAAATTAACAGAGGAACATTAACAGAGGAGCATTAACTAGTGACTACTATCCCTCTCAACACCCATTTAGTATTACACAGTATTACAACAAGAAGTTATAATAGTATAGATTGTCATTAGATAGTACATTAGATAGTGCATTAGATAGTACATTAGATTAATACTATACTACGAGACTAGTATCGATCTCAGTAGTAACTCTCTTCATAGTTCTCTTTCACAGCGTTTTTTCGCGGAATTTTTCGCAGACAAAAACCAATTTTTCCCGCGAAAATTCTCAGCCATTTACTACGTGCTGGAAATAATTAATGGGAATAATTAATTTCACTCCTGTAGAAAGTCCTAAACTGCGCAATATTTTGATATTAGACGATGGTTTCTTGTGAAACAGGAAGGTGCCTGCCTTGACGATGGTTTCTTCGTGAAGAGAATCTCAACGCAGACACTGTTAAAACAGACAATGCGAAACCAGAGAATGTGTGAGAAAATTTTCGCCGAGTTTTTTTGCAAAGAAAAATTTCGCGAAAATGAACACTATGAACCACTCCAGAAGAGATGTTGGAGCAGAGACTGTGTGAAACGACACCAAATCAACACTATGAACCACTCGAGAAGAGATGTTCTCGCGTTTGCTCGCACTGAGTCTGCCAGGGATTTGTATCTCACACTTGCCCGCACCGAGTCTGCAAGACATTTCATCACACCTTCCCGCACTGAGTCTGCCAGGGATTTGCATCTCACGCTTTCCCGCACTGAGTCTGCCAGGGATTAGTATCTCACGCTTCTGATGCGTTTGTTTCTGATGCGTTTCTGATGCGTTTCTGATGCGTTTGTGCGGATGGTTTCGAACATGGCGCAGAACTGAAGCTGAACCTGCATTTCAATGATCATTTCGCTTACTGTTCAGGGGACTTTCTTGACGTTGTCTGAACTACTACCTACGCAGTCTTCGCACTGCCTAAGGACTAAGCCTTTTATCGCACGTTCATTGGGATCTCTCGGCTTTCGTGTTCCTCTCGTTCACACTCGATTTCCCTGGTTTCCCTCGCACAATCGCACTTCCTCTACTAGCTAGAGCCATACTTTTGTTCAGACGCACGCAACCCTACATTCCCCCCCTGATTGGCTACGCGGGCTAGTGCAGTCAATCAGAAATCCTACGTTTCCCTGTGGGAATCTGCTAAATGCAAATGATCAATAGCAGTCAGAACAGCTGTCGTCGATAATCATCAAATCACGGGGGTCCTTCAACAGAATTGTAAACATGGTCATCTTCAAAATCTGGAACGTCGCGGTTCCCTGGATTTCCTAATGCATCTCACCCGACAGTGGTCGTCTTCCGTGCAGACCACTACAATGGGGCTTCTTCTTGTTGCAGAACCTGGGGATCTCGATGGGTAAGATAATGCAGTGACCGGGAAATTTGGCTCAGATACCCCCCCTGACGCCAAAAGCCACTTTTAAGAGCCGGAATATCAAGAATAACTATAACAACCGAATAAATTTGCGGTCTGTGACCATTTTAACCGAAAACCCCCCGTGTTTTCGCGAAAGACCCGATTTTTGCGCCCGACAAAATCACTGGCTGCAACCCCATTGCAAGAAATGGCCCGCAGATCACGCAAATACTCAAAATACACAGAGGGGAAAGGCTCATTCAGGTCGGGATCCTCCAAAGTTTGACTAACTTTTCATAGATACTACCCGAGATTACCTTAAACGTCGACAAAATATGCCATGTGCGCTTGTTCAGCCTCACCCCCCTCTTCTTCTTCCACAGCCGGGACCGCCTCCTCGGCATCCGGAGTGAACACGCTTCCGTGTGGACCACCCTTAGTAAGTGAGTCCGCTTTATTACGGAGAATGGCGGCAAAAGCGAGTTGATCGACGATAGTACGAACTTCATGTAATATCAGGCCTAAATGCTTAATTCTCTTTGTAACAACTGTACTTTTTGCTTGTGCGATAGCTGCCTGATTATCGCAAAAATATATTGGCAGACTCTCTTTGAACCAATCGACCCCACCCTGGTCATGTTTTTCGCATGATCATATTAATATTATTACTAATAGTAATAGATGTCGACTCCCCAACAGTTGCGCCGTTCATTCTGACCTAATATTATGCGAGGCATCCAATATTATTTTTGTTTCATGATATTATTATTGATATATATTTCCGTACTGATTCTGCTATTCCCGTATTATTAATGATAATATTATTATTAATGACATCAGTTTTCGCCTCAATTATCAGACTTAGTAATTTGCTTTTGTGTGAAGATCCTTGGTTCGAACTCGCCGGTCTCCGGCTTGAAAGGTTTCGCCACCCCATTCTGAAACAAAATCAATTCGCGAAAAAAACGACCGTCCGACCCCCACACTGACAGCTGTAAGGAAGTTGTTTCATTCAAAACCAAGACCATCTGATGCACTCGCCTCTGGTAGACTGCGGTGTGTCTTGGGAGCTTCTCCTTTCGCAGATTCCGGATGTGATTTTGCTGTTCAGAAGGCCCCTCAGGTACGAATAACGTGCCGCATTGACCGCCACCACAGCGCTTAGTCGCTAGCACATGGCCCGCATGCACGAGTTGACACTTGAAGGGAGCGAAAAACTTTACCAGAAACGGAAAAGCTTGCTCAAAAAAGCCAGGCCCCAGCTCCCTTGTAAGCGCCTCTTTGACTTTATTGGCAAGGTCACCATATGCCGAGAGGCTGGTACGGAGAAACTTGTGAGCATCGTCTGGACTTCCTCCGAACCTGTTTTTCAGCTCCTCTATGTTCACATACTCCGCAGAGGTAGCCATACTCTGTAGCGCTTCCGGAATTCGATTGTCGTAAAAGTCGCGGCTGACGCCCTGACACTTGAGTAGTTCCGGGGATTCTAAGTACCCAAGAACTGTTTGAAAGACCTGACGATTGTGAATGGCAAGACCATGCTGGTTCTGCTGAGCAGGCACAACCTGATCATCATCCTGGTCCTTTTGCTCCTCAATCTGGCGCTGCTCACCAAACTCCTGCTTGCGCTCTTCCTGAATCTTACGGTCCTCCGCATCCTGCTCATCCTTCTCGTCCACCTGCAAATAGGATTCTGACTTCTTCAATCCCTCAATCACTCCAGGCGCGTGGGGAGCTTTGGAGGGGTCAGACCCAGGAGTTAACCATTTGCCGGCCTGCGCAGTGGGCAACACGCCCCCGATCACTAAGATCATGTTGTTCATAACGACTTTCTTGACGACGGACATCTTTCTTGACGACACTTGATAACTCCTGGAGTAGCTTTGTCTAAGGATATTCGAGAATGAGATGGAAAATAAATCCGGATGTGCTCAAAATATAGCTGACAATGTCGATTGTTGACTATACAAATCACTCTTCTTGAGCCTAAAATGTAAAGTCAAAATAGGCTGATGTACCAAACTCGCAGATTACAATATACCTCGCAGATCAGTACCCCCTAAGCAAAACAATGGACTTCCTGGGTGATGACGAAGAACATGACAACTTGATGATGACGAAGAACATGACTTTTTGTCCGCACTTTCTCTCTTCATGATTGTGAAATACCCTGACAGACTTATCCTCCCTCCTTTGTTTCTCTGGCAGCCACTCTCGACTATTTCGACTGTTGCAGTCTCCCCTCGCGCTGATGACTTAGAGTAGTTTAACACACCACCGCACTTATGTTTCCCCTTTTTAGGAAGTGACCTTACTACCACCGCACTAATGTTTCCCCTTTTTAGGAAGTGACCTTACTACCACCACACTAATGTTTCCCCATGTCAGGTACGAGACCTTACTACTTCCTCTGTTGCCTTAACTTTTTCGCGAGTTTTTTTTTGCAAAAACCATCAGTAGCCATGATCGTACAACACACAGACTACAGTGTTGATAAGATTCACACGTTGTATGAAACAGATCGGACTGAAAGAAGTGCAGAAGTTATCTGTTAGACACAGTTGACAGAGATCGACAAAATGGTCGCATCCTTTTTTTTTTGCGAAATTTTTTTGCTCCATTTTTGCAAAAAAGATTTCCACGACATTCACATTTAGCAGATTTCGTATAGACCTGCCGATTCATATAGCCTCGCCCTCATTCAATGTGAATTTCATCTGCTGACATCCACATCTGCGAGGCTCCGAACTTTCATCTGCAAGATGTGAAGAACTTAATGTTCTTCACCTGGACCTAAGAATTTGCCGCGTCTTCTAACTGCCACATGCAATATATACTGCAGATGTTCTGCATGTTGTTACATAATTCCACTGAGACGTATTTCATACCTCTGCGGTAAATAAACCACCAGAAGTTCTGAAATATTATGGGACTACTAGTGGATAGTACTAAGTTCGGAGTTTATCAGCCCACAGAAGTTATCATTCTGCTGCTACATAATGTGAAGGAATCAATGATGACCATATTGTTAAATTAGTGAGTCCAACAATATAGGACGTAGAGATTATATTTTTGCAGACACTTTTGTGTTGCTGTAGAACTATGTCCTTGTTGTAAGCATGTAGAATTAGTCTGTTACTGATGATGATAATCCCTCGCATTAACAGGGAATTATAATCATCGTAATATATTGTTAATACGTAATGAAAATGCGTTCTATTGATAGATACAGGGACATGTGTGACTCATACCACACTGGGAGGATTCATACTTGTATAATATACTAGCAGACAGACTCTGTACATTCCCTAACAGATTTCTGTACATTGTAGAACATATTACAGCCGATGTATGATACTGTAAACACTGCAGATGTTCTGCATGTTGATACAAACCACTGATCATATAGTGTTGTATCAAAGATACTGCCGTAGTACTACATCCTCTGTGGTAATACATCCCCAGCATAACATTTATTATGCGACATTTGTAGAGAATGAAGTCCGGATCGTATCACCATTTATTAAGTTCCCGCACAGAAGATGAGATACTCCTGAACAGAAGAATATTATCCCCTACAGAAGAATATAGAAGTACATGTATTACAGAAATGTATGGAATTTACGGGAAAAAAATTATTTTTTTTTCACTACACAGTTACTATGTTTTTTGTGACTATGCGTAAACTCCAAGATCTAGTTAAAACTAGATTATTTTGTAGATCTACAAAACTCCGTAAGAAGAATTGTCATCATACGTACTTACTACAGTGTAGGAATGTAGAAGTACTACAGAGTATTATTAACACAGTACTGAAGCATTAATAATATCCAGAGCAATATAACCATCAGTAGTGTTATTACTATATATAATATCTTAAGTAGTGCACGTCCGCGCGTGGGATTTCATATGATCCCTGGATCATCGATCCTAGGATAGGTCGAGATCTGTGCATTCCCGTGCATTCTGCGAAGCATTACCATTATGATGATTATTTTAGGCAGGACGTCCCTGCTCTTGCTACACAAAGAACTATACTGTTGGCAATACTATGTCATAGTATACTGTTCGAGGAACATTTTTGTTCGAGGAACATTTTCCTCTTGTTCGGTGTTCCATACACTCTTTCATTGTCTTCCATAATACACGCATAATATTTTGATCATCACATTCATAATGCCCGCCGCATAGACGGCCGCAAATCATCTGCCAAATTAACAACAATAACACGCAGAAGATCTGCAAGAAAAAGAGGATCATCATCGCTGGTGTGATGTATGAGATATATAAGATTAATACGTGCAATACACAGTGCTCAGCACTATATCGTACACTATACAGGTCTATTCTTTGACCTATCTGAATCATCTTAGTATTCCATGTATGATAATGTATGTGCCAACAACTACATGATATCTATGTTTGTAAGCATGTATAATTAGCTGTTAACTGGTTATGATAGTCCCTCGTATTAACAGGGACTATTTCTAAACATCGTAATTAATATACTGTTAATACGTAGTGAAAATACGTTCTATTGTATGTATAAGTATACATACGTTCCTCCCAATAATAGACCTAGAGACATGTGTGACATCCACACTGGGATCGCATTCAGCCGATGATCGTATCCTGCAGATGTTCTGCATGTTGTTACAGAATTCCACTGATATGCGTATTACATACTACCGTATTACGTACTGTACCTCTGCGGTAAACCCCCAGAACCATGACATTATGCCATGTTGGGCAGGACTCGGCGTGCCTCAAACAGGTTCCCTGCAATAATCTCCCACTAATGATTATGGAATATTTCCGCTGGCATAATTTCGAATCTAACTTTTGCCAGAGTTGCACACTGTACTGTTCGCCAGTGATTATATACTGACTTTGCAAGTGGTATTATGCTGTACCATTCGCCAGTGACATACTGGTTGACCATTAGCCTCGCATCTCTGTTACAGATTTCTTTTTGTCAAGGGATTTTTTTGCAAATAAAGAGTTCGCGACATTTTCGTGAATATAATACATCATGTACCTTCTTATGAATATCTCTGTTAAGCGCGAGTAGTTTCTAGTGTTACTCGCGAGTAGTTTCTATAGAATCCGCTAAGTGTAGAATCTCTTTCTTCTATGTTTTTTCGCAGCGAGCTGCATCTATTAATCGGTCAAGTTCACCTATTGGATCATCTGCTTGAAGACTATGTTGGTATTGTTTTGTTCCTTTCTGTATACGTACCCTTGGGACATCCCCATGTGTGATACATTAACTTTTCTACACAATACCCTTATAGTGCATGATATTATCATCAATATGTGACCATCTACTTATCTATGCTTAAACTATTAGTATTAGACTATATTAGAGTCTGACATCATATCTATCACTGTCAGACACCTAGCATAGTAACTTTCCTGGACAATAATTCTAACTATAGTAACTTTCTAACTTTCCGACTGACCAGCTAGGTTTTGGCGTCTATGTTTCCGTCAGCCTGTATTTCCGTCTCGGTTCGCGGCCACCACGTTGCGTTGAATGCCTCGAACATCTGACGATTCGCTGAGTCTGACTTCCTCCTCCGAGTTTCCCTCCCCTGCAACGACTTCCTCCTGCTGATCCTGATGCGGTTGTTTTCCGACAACACTTCCTCCTGCTGACTGCTGTTTTCCGATGACTCAGTTGTCAGCAACAACACAACCACCACCACTTGGCGCAGCAGCAGCGGTTCACCAGGCCGGACAGTTCTCGCTCGGAGATTGCTCCTCTCCCAAGAGAAGTTTGTGATTCCCAGCGGGCCGACGCTCCCCAGGGGAGTTCAAGACAGGTGGAGCGAATGAGAACTGCAGCGCATGAACTTGGAGCTGGGGAGCAGCCGGTGTCCGAGGACCAAGCTCATCGGCCACCGAGTTCAAACTGTCCACACGGTTGTTCAAGATGTTCCATCATTTCCGCGAATTCCGTTCCATCATTTGCGGAGCACCCCATTGAAGATTCGTCGTCCTTCCAGCCTTGCTTGTCTGCTAGCGTGTCTACTACTATCTGGTGCCTTCCACTCTGCTGACCATGCTGGTCGACGGTTTCTAACTACTGCTGTCCCCAACTTTCCTCGTCGATCTCCAGGTCTTTTAGTAATTTCTGCATTCTCTCCTTGGCCTTTGGATTGGAAGCAAGCAGCCCCGTCTTCTCGCCCTCTTCTGGTACAAACAATTTCTGATACATCGCGAGGGCGTTATCTTTCTGCTTTTGCATCATGACATTCAGCAACTCAGGACTATTGGTCTTCGGGCGGTCTCCTACTTTGCTGGCGGCATTCCACTTCTGACGTCCCTCCTGTTTAAAAGATGTTCCACCATTTCCGCGCTTCCGTCCGCGCTTCCGTCAGCGTCCCCTGACCGTGCTTCTCGCCGTCCTCCCAAAGGCCCTCCCACCTTGTTCCGTCAGCATGCGTCTGCACGCCCCGACCGTGCCTCTTGTCGTTCTGCCACTGTCCGTCGTACCTTTCGCCGTTAGCATGCGTCTGCACGCCCCGACCGTGCCTCTTGTCGTGCTCCCACTGTCCATCGTACTTGCTTTCGTCAGGCCACGTGTACACGCCCCGACCGTGCCGCTTGCCGTTCTCGAACTGTCCGTCATACCTGGTTCCGCTAGCAAACGTGTGCACTCCCTGACCGTGCTTCTTGCCGTTCTCCCACTGTCCGTC
>JACLAC010016319.1_pt1 | contig 15304 bp, 9 predicted proteins | sample 8027881 | NCBI WGS metagenome assembly JACLAC01 (sample SAMN15725517, study PRJNA655200) | protist metagenome | isolation source: fluorescence activated cell sorting (FACS) single amplified genomes of... | place: Spain: Blaines Bay Microbial Observatory, Mediterranean Sea | collected 2016-01-19
TAAGACGAACTAACTCGACCTATTTGGATATTGTACTTATAATATTTACCTATATAAATTAGTATTGTATAAAAAAAAGAGGAGAGCCAGAAAAGATGAGGATAGCTAAAATTAAGTGGGGACCATGTTCATATTTTATAAGGATACCGTACCGGTAGAGAATAGAGATAAGGGATAAGGCGTCCATAAGTTTATAATATAAATACGGTGTGGAGAGGATTGGTGATTGGGGTGAGGGGTGAGGGGTGGAGGCCTTGCTTCTTGAGTTGTTTTCTTCGCTTGTGAATGTGTGATTGATTGATTGATTGATTACGCTTTGTGTTTTGGAAAATGGAAGAAACGGATTAAAAGCACTATTATTTAGATTATTTATTTACCATTTTTAATTTAAGTGAATAGATTTCAGATACAATGAAAAGGTTTGTTGCAATACTCGCAGTGGCCCTTTGTGCTGTCAGCGTGATCAGCGCTGTCGAACTTCGTGCGAAGGAGGAAGAGAAAGAAGAAGCCATCTTCACAGGGCTAGTGGCCCTAGCATGGACATGCTACAAGTGGTACGGGAGAGTGAAAACCGTAACTGATAAAGTAAGCGAAATGGACGACAATGATCGGAGGCTTGGGAGTTTAAGGGATACAGCTCAAATCATGGCCCAAGGAATTACGTTAACGCATAATTATTGTGCGGGAGCGAAAAAACTCAAAGGAATAGGACTGAAGGAAAAGTTGGACAAGAACGTGTGCAAGGTGGCCACAGGCACAACATTTAAAAAATGTAGGTGCGAGACAATTCTCTCGTCGTGGGAAACCAAGCTCAGGGCCATAAAGACAAAGATGAATAAAATTGACAACCAGTGGCTCACAACTGAAGCCTTTTATTTGAAAGAAAACAAAGCAGCCCTGTCTTTCCTACAAACGGAACTGACCAACATGGTTTCTACTGTGGAACAAACGCGAAGTATGTTATTCTACAAGGAATCAAAAAAAACTCTCTTAAAATTTCAAAGGCAAGTTTATTTCGAAATGAGAAGCCGTATGAAAGAGACCGAAATGTACAAGGAAGAGATGTATACACACTTCAAAAAGTTGGGGAACACGTTGAGAGGCGAAGAATTCGCGCGGAAGGCAGCAATTTCACAAGTTCAGCATGATGTTAAAGTCCTTCAAGAACGCATGCTACAATTGGAGGCTGAGGCTCGCCGAAACAAGAACAATCTGAGAAAACAAAAATTGAAGATTGCCGAGACAAAACGCATAGAGGGCGCAGATGTATTTTGGAAAAACGTAGAGCATTCTATGTGTGGCGACAGTATGAAAGTGCACCCTGAGCAAATCAACAAGTGGGAAGTCACGCAAAAAGTTCAGGTTCAATATGCCGATTTAGAAAACTCAGAGAAAATCCTTACGAAAAGGCAACAAGAAATCATGTTGTCTGCCCAAGTAAAATTTCAATGGGCTAAGGACGGCAACGAGGGGTTAAAACAATTGATCATAACCCAAGAAAACGGCAAAGATGTAATAACTCTGAGTAACGCTGACATTCTTTATATTAAAATGTATGCCCCTCACGGCCTCAACACAGAAAAAGTTTATGTAAAGGATGCAAAGACAAAACAAGTCGCATTCAATGCAGACACTGCGACCGACGACGCGGCAAAGGACATATTGTATGTTGATATGATTAGGGATTTTAGCGGCTTGCACCAAGGCACCGATGATAACTCGTTTTTTGGAGGACGCAAGACTTCCTTTAAATATCGCACAGACAAATGCATTGTTGACGAAGGAAAAGAGTGCATTCCATTTTATTGCGCATCAATAAAATTAAAAAGCGGCAAAAGGCATTTGGTATGCCTCGAGAAGGAACCGGACGTTCTCGAATATTTGATGCTATCTTTTGCAAACAAGCAGAGCTTCCGAAAATACTGCAAGAAATGCCTAAAACAGCATAACTTAGGGCAAATGTGCGACACCTTTCAATGCTCTTCAAGCGTTTACCAAACAGCCTATGGGAACAAAAAATTGACTAACGACTGCAAAAGCCTCGATTTTTACGAATAAAATAAAATTGGCTGTTATTTAAATGTCTGATTGGAATATAAATAATTCCTCTCAGTGATTGACAACCAACGAAACGAAATTAAAAAATCAAATTAAAACACATTATGGATTCAATTTAATGTTAAACACCACTCAAGGTTAATTTGATGTTAAACCATTCAGGTTAATTTTTTCTTTTTTTTCTATAATATATGTTTACGAAATTTCAACTAATTCCCTTTGAAAAACATGAAAGAGTATCTTTTAAAAACCTTGTTTTCCCCCGGAATGCCCTAAGCGTTCAAGATGCTTTTTGCAGTCTCCGATTCCTGCAGCAGTTCGGCTACGGAGGCCGCAATCTGCCCTTTCCCGAACTCACTCACCGTGAGGTTGTCGACAATGGAGTACTCACCACCAGCGCACGTGACCGGGAACGAGACCATCAATCCCTTCGCAATATCGTAGTGTTCCCCGGAGGACATCACCCCCATGGACACGATCTCGCCAGGCTTCGTGCCAGTGACCAGCCATGTGCGCAAATGGTCGCAGACTGCATTTGCCGCAGACAGGGCGGACGAGAACTTTCGGGCCTTGATGATTTCAGCCCCGCGCTGTTGGATTCTGCCAATAAACTCACCGTCAAGGTACGCCGAATCACCCACCGCCTCCCGTGTGCCAACTTTGGCCCGTCCTTAAGAATATACCCATGGTCAACATCCGGGTACTGGGTACGAGAGTGGTTCCCCCATATAACTATGTTCTTGACATCGCTAACTGCGACCTGGCATTTCGAGGCAATCTCCGCCAACGCCCGGTTGTGGTCCAGGCGAGTCAGGCAAGAGAAATTCTTCGCAGGAATGCGCTTGCAACAAGAGGACGCCACGAGGCAGTTTGTGTCGCCGGGTTTGCCACAACCAGGACCTTGCACGTCTCCTTCGCATGGTTTTCCAGGTTCTCCCCCATACTTTTGAATATAGCGGTGTTCTTGTGGATCAGGTCACGGCTTCTTTCTATCTGCCGAACATGTGCTCCCCCGGTCGACTGACTGTTATGAGCACCGGAGCTTCATCCAACTACCGTCATTATATTATTTGCAAGGGTAACCCCACCAGCAAGTATTCCAGCATGGAATCTACAATGATAATATGAACAACTATGTTTGCTTGCGACTCCACCGGGATCAGCAAAAGAAAACACCAGCAAATGTCATCCACGTTGCCCAACAGGATGTTCATCGTACAGGCACCGGGTATGGGCGGCGAAGTATCGCTCGGACAACATAATCCCTGACGCGGAATTCAAAACGGTAACGCAAACAAGAGCGTCTGCAACACCCCGTCGCCCGGCCAGTCGACCATCAAGGGTCGCTTGCTTAGCTGCAACAAGTGCTCGCCCCAGTTGCTGCTTACTATCGTGCGGCCTACTCGTGACGGCGGGACTGGGTAATGCCTAACTTCATATGTTGCAAAAGGGGCAGTCGTCGCTCTGTTATGTGATACACAAGGCAGTCAGTCTCTTTGGCGCGGTTGTCGGTATACGAGTAGTTCTACTTCATAGCAATAATAGACCAATTGCCTGTTTCTGAAACTTTTGCTTTCTTCCTAGTACTACTACTGTACGAAACACTAAATATGTTGCAACATGAAGTCTTTTGTGATAACACACATGCGCAGTGGTCAACCGAAAAATTCTTGGGTAACCGGCGATGACCGTGGAGGTGGTGGGTGAATTGTCGCTAGCTCTGGAGAACGCGTTTCCGGTCCTTGTGGCGGCGGTGGTGGCGGCGGCGACTGCTGAAACGCGGCATCCTGTGGGCTATTTTGTTGCGTTTTTACTGGCAAAATGTTAGCAGTTCCATTCTGCAAATTGCTTGGGGGCGAAGGCTTGATCGCAGACTTTGCAGTTCGTGGCAACACCTGTTGCACATCATGCCCATTTGCTTTCGAAGCATTACTCCTACTGTTCAGGGCTGTGACGTCCTTACTTTGACCACTTCTTAATTCTTCAATAAATTTGTGGGCTTTTTTCAATGCCTCTTCTAACGATAACGCATACTTTCCTATATCTTGGCGATCATTCCTCCATTTTACACCATCTTCCCGAGACTTTTGAAGTTCTTTCGAAACAGATGCAAGTTGGCTTTCAGTGCTTTTGATGCGTTGTTCACACATGCGCGTGTGCTGCACTAGCATTTTGTTTGAGGATCTGGCTTCTCCCATGGCACTCTCGAGCTGAAGGTTTCTCGCACCGATATCTTTTAATTTCGCGACTTGTTTTCTAATTTGGTCCTGCAGGTTTACATTCATATCATTTGCCGCTTTTAATCGAGACGATACATCCAATAAATTTCGTTCTGCACGGGCATTTTGTGTCTCCAGTTCTCGCGTCCTGTTCGTATATTTATTTGAAAAATATTCGTTGCCGTCATTAATCGCAATATCATTTTTAAAGTAAACGGGTTAGTGGTTATTTTCGAGCCATAAACAGATAGATGGATGATACAAAGAGAGACACGTGTGACAACCTAGTGAAACAAATGAGGAGAGAGCTTTTGCTGCTATCGAAGCAAGAAAGGAGGAAGACTTACCGTTTACTGAGTTGGTGATAATTTTTATGAGCGCGTCGTACCTTCAATTCACTAAGGGCTAGACGATTTTTTATCCTATCTATAGGACTTAAGTCATTACTGCTATCCGCAGAATTCCCAGGAGATCTCTCTTGCTGTCTATCGGTACGATGAAACGTTGCGAGTGGCAGGTCTGGACCTGCCGATTTCGTGTTCAGGGGCGACGACGTTGGGGAAGAAGATGAGAGGATGTAATGTTGTTGCTGCTTCATGGTCATTATTTGCTTCAACAAAGCGCGATTTTGTTGCTGCAGAGATAATATTTGCTGCCCGTTGCTGTCCCCCTCATCAAAACTGTCTGTGCCTGGGGAAGCCAAGGGAAGAACAACAGACTCTGCGTTATCATCTGTTACCGACCCTTGCTTTGTTTCTAACTCCTTCTCTTCTTCCTTTTTTAAGCTACCAAGAGACGATGGCACTGGGGGGACTGCTCTTTTCGGTCTACTTGGATCACGTAAGGTGCTTGTGCGTGCTTCGGACGGGCTACCTTTAATATCACTGCCCTCACCGCTATTGTTTAAGCTACCCCGTGAAGCAGACAGTGCTTCGTTCCCCGAGTTCACTTGCATTGTGTGGCTCAGTGAAAAAGAGGCCTACTCACTTTGTATTAGTTTGGCGTGTACTGCTTGCTGCTACTGTACAAACGGATAGAGGGCTTGTGTAAAATAAAACAATGACGACCCACTAAAATTTGTTCAAAGATATCAAATAATCTCTCTTCATTGCTCTCTCTGGTTTAAAGTCCTTTGCGGTGTTCCCGTAAGTTCCTCAGTCGAGTAATTTCATCATCATGCATTGCAAGCATTGATAATAATAATATAATAATAATATAATTATAGAGGTTGTTGTTTGTTTCATTATTCCATTATTCTCCACCATCATATCATCATCCATTTTAATCTCTATGATCATCTCTTCTTCTATCTTATTATTTTATCCTCTGTCATCAAAGAGGACGACAGGAGGACAGATACTGAAAAAAAAAAAGAAGAAGTTGGAATAAAGAGTATACGAACGTGTACCAGGCGTACTAAGTAGTAAGTAGAGGAAGAAGAGGAAGAAGAGGAAGAGAAGAGGCCACCATGGTAGTACTAACAGCAGCCACTACAGTTCCACCGGTAGTACTACGGGTCCACGCCGGGTCCACGCAATTTATTGAAAGCCCAGAGCGCACGGCCATTTCTTGAGGCGAAGGTTATGAGGGTTTTATTATACTACCACCACCACTGCTGAGGAGAGAAGAAATAATGCACCAATAATGTGAATAATTATTACAAAAATAATAATTTTTAAAAGATCTTGTTATCTTGACGTGATATAATACTTGTACCGTGAAATTAGTACTCCGCTACCGGACGCGCCATGGGGGCCTCCGCGAGCGTCGGGGACGCGCTAACTCCCACGGTTGAGGAGGTTGCAGAAGCTGAGGCGAAGGCGTTGGAAGCTGCGAGGGTGCACGTCGAGCTAGCGAGACGTGCCAAGAAGCTGCGTCTGGCAATGGTCATGCACTCCGAACCGGAGCGAATCGGCCTCCGAGCCGTCGATTCGGAGGTCGGTCGTTTCATGAAGGCGGACAAGGAGCGGGCGATGGCCAAGTACGCCTGGTACAATGAACAGGTGCGGAGCCGCACGTGCCCAGGATACACACTCGCCGATAACAACGCAGGGTGGCAGATTGTGGACGCTGACGAGGCCGACGTGTTTCTTCAAAAGCTGGACGGTGGCGGGGCGACGCCTGCAGAAAAAGCAGCAGCACCTGCGGAAGAAGAAGCAGCAGCACCTGCAGAAGAAGAAGCAGCAGCACCTGCAGCGGAAGCGTCCGCAGCGTACACCGTGACCAGCGTGTTTGGCACCCGGTACGATTCGCTGCTGGCAGACGGGAAGAAGCTCGTATTCCGGAATGTTGAGGAATTCCTTGCACGGTTCCCATCGCCGGCGCCCCTGGACATGATGGTCGAGGAATATGCGGAGGAAGAGGAGGAGGAAGAGGGGGAGGAAGAGAACCGGCCAGAAGAGGAGGAGCAGGAGAACCAGTCAGAAAATGGGGAGTATGATGAGACCGCCGCGGATGCAGCGCTATTGCTGCTGGTCTCGAACGGGGTGTGGAAAGAAGAGAGCCGCCGGGTGGAAGCTCGGAAGATGGACGTCGAAGAGGAAGAGGAATAGGAGAAGGAAACGGGCCATTATACTTTTTAGAGGGAAATTAAATTATGTCTTCACTTGTTTTCTGAGACCGGAGTTTTGATACGGAGCACTATATATTACATTATAAAACAGTGTCTGACTTGGTAGTAGGCAGTCCAGGTATACGTACCAAATATAAAATAGGATATATATGAAGGCAACACAATTCTGTATTAAGTAGCAACAAGGGAACGTTCTATTTTAGGAACTTGTTTATTGACGTAGCAATCACCCACGCTTTTTCGTACGTCATGGTTGGAGTCGTTCCCTTTTTAGCAGCATCTTGCCCAGGTCTAGTTTTTGGGACGACTTTCCTGGCAGCATCTTGTGTATGGGACTTCTCATCAATCGGAGCTTTGGAAACATCTTCTTCAGTTCGGTTCGAGCCAGAGGCGAGCCCTTCCGCTCCCAGGTTCTGCTCCAAGGTTTTACCAACCCACAGTGGTTTGCCATAAAGCGATTTTAAAATATCTGCGTGTCCCGTGATGCGTTCACAAACACCAGACTCCATCATCTTGTTTTTCATACCGGATGACGAGCTTAGCATAACTTGGTCCAGGTATAGCTTCAGCACGGCCAGGCATCTGGAAACCTGCCAAGCATTTTGCACTTGCTTTGAAGCCACGGGAATCCGCATACCACAAAATGCAGAATACAAGGGTACTGTAAATTGTGGTAATTTTCTAAAGCCAGGTGTCTTGGATCGAGGATCGCTGTGCAAGATTTTCTATTCTCTTTACTCTCGGGGACAAAAAACTTGTGAACGTTCACAGTTGATACTCCCTGGGTCACACGGTCTGCAGATTTGCCAATGTCATACGCTAGAAAGTACTGCCCGTGCGTGCGGCGCTCTTCCCAAAATGACATGCACTACGAGGCGGCCGAGGACATCTTCACTGTGCTGTGGTGTTTCCTTAATAGGGTGGTTTCAAAAAAGTAATCAACTCCCGTTGAGTCTGTGGGTTCTGCTTCTGGCCCACGCTACTAAAAACGTAAGAATTCTTGTCCTAATTCTACGCACGGGATGAAGCCAACTCTTGACCGTCAATTTTACACCTCGGGCGGTGGAGGAGGGGGCAACGCACCCATTGAAAGGCGCGGTGGTGGAGGTGGCGGCCTGGAACGAGCGATTGAAGCGGTACAAGTATGGCCAAATGCCCAGCTGAAACATGTGTGTCCGAGGCTCCAACGCCCAAGAGTCCACAACAAGATATTATTATTCGAAGCGAGAAACGAGAAGTAACACAGAACAGCATTACACCAGTAGTTGTTCACTCAGGTCTTCACCCGTCGATTAGTTCCTGGAAATAGCCCTGTGTGGAACACGAACGATAGAATTAGATCGTCATTGCCAACCCTATTTATAACATTTACAATGGGATGAAAATTCGATTCACTCCAAAGCTTGATTTTTGAGACATTTTTCATATAGATGCTATGAACCTTTTATATAATAAACATCCTATCATTAATTTTCATATTGTACCCATAATCATACTTTATATACTAATACAACTACGTTAATAATACGTCGTAGAAGTACATACTTTGTATCATAACCGTGTCCGAACAATTACCACCATCCATCATCATCATCAAATATATTAAATACTCTAAGATTACTTACTACAAGTACCACTACCACCAAGGTTCTACAACTAACTCACGACTACTATTGGAATGAACAACAACAGGCAGCAATTAAAAAAAACAAGCAAGAGAGAAGAAGAAGAATGGCACTGGTGTTTTGTGTATACAATACAGATCGAAATCGTTTGGTTCAATAATGAATGACCAGGGGAATAATTTTGTATTATGTAGAAGATTGCTTGCCCATTTCTAAGTATCCAGAAAAAGAGTATTGCCACGAAAAAACAAATCAGAACAGTGCACAGTGTTTGTTTGCGTACCGTCGGTTAGTTTCTTCGCAGCATGTCTACCAAGCGAAAGGCGTCCGCTGTCGGAGGCGTTAGCGAGCGAGAATGGTTTACAAATATACACCGGGATTCGTATGCCTCTCATATTGGGCACAAAGATATGCTCTCTTATTTTGCAGTTGCGCAAAACAAACACGTTGAACGTGTTCGTTTTGATATGTTAGAGAAAATGCTACAGCCCTGTGCCCCCCCCCGCCATCTCCAGAGAAACAGTAGCAGTAGTTAGTGAACGTAGCCACTGAAGATTCGTGTGTACTTAACGAGTTTTGTTGTACATCTGTGTCGTACATGAAAGTACATGAACTGGCAATTGTAAAATGTATTGATTACCGTAGAATAGGTATTTAGGATATTTTTAAGACAGCCAGCCAATTAATTCTAGACTTCAACCAACAGTCGATCGTCAATCATATATCTGGTTTCCACAACCTCCACTTGTTATCGTGGCATCCTGTTATCAGAAAATTTCCATCTTGGCCCCACGCTGCATCGAAGACATGGTCTTCATGCCCTTCTAGCGTATCTGTGCAATCAAACGTGTACATGTCCCACACTTTGGCCGTGCCATCCCCTGATGTTGTTGCTAGCGCGCGACCGTAAGGCGAAAACGAAACACGCTTGCATTCACCCTGATGGTCTGCTAATATAGCAGTGGACCGCCACATTCGACAATCCCACACGCGGCATGTGCCATCATCACTGCCGGTCGCCAGAGCAATCCCATTTGGTGCAAAGTCGACGCCAATAATATCATCACGGTGGCCTTCCAGTTTTCGAACGGGCGTGCGAGTGCTCTCTCTAGGATCCCATATAAGTGTCATCCAGTCAAATGCCACAGATGCCAAAAGGCCTCCATTGGTGTGCCCAGCAGGTTGGTAGCACAAGCCGTACACACTATTCCTGTGACCTTCCAATTTAGCTACAGCTTGGTATGTTTCTATGTCCCATATCATGATTGTTCTGTCGTCCGAGGCCGTGGCCAACGAATTTTGATGAAATGCCATTCCATTAACCTCGTCTTCATGGCCGCTTAACTTGGCTATCTGCTTGCCCGTGTCCAAGCGCCACAGCCTGCACGTATTGTCACTTGAGACGGTCCCGACTAGATTTTGGTGTTCTTTCGAAAATTTTGCTGCATAAAGGCCTTTCTTGTGGTGCCCTTGCAACTTGGTAAGGACAGTGTCCCGTTCGATGTCGTATATGATACACGATTTGTCCCATGAGGCCGAGGCAACAAGTGGCTTTGTAGGGTGAACGTCCACGCCATGAACAGGGTCGTTGTGCAGCTCGTAAGTTTTCCATAATTCGAACCGCGAAAGAAGCTTATTTTCCACTTCGCTTGGAATCGATTGGTCGTAGAGCGCAGAGCTCTCGACTTGACGTGAGGCATCCTCGTCCTCCGCGTCGTCATCAAACTTACTTCCAGCGCCTGATCTGTCATTGCGCTTTCGCCCCTCTCCTCCGTCAGCCCGCGGTTCATCGTCATGGCGAGAACTTTGACGCCCGTGTCCATCCCTTTCGTTCCCATAGTATCCTTCCTCATCACTTGCCAACTCGATGTCGTCCTGGCGCTTTCGCATCGTTGCCTGCTTCTTCTGGGTATCTATCTCAATTAGGGCGGCTTCCAACTGCTTTTTCAATTCTTCATTCTCATGCTCTAGCTTTTTTACCCGTGCATTTAGTTTTGCACGGATCATGATGCTTTCATCCCACCCACTTTGTAAATTCCTTAACATTTTTTGCACACTATCGCCCTCGCCATCTTTTTTAGTAAAATTGACCTTTCCACTCTTCTCGTCCGGCTCATCCTTTCCGTCGTAGACCTTGACCAACAACTTCGGCTGTATGTGGCGCCGGCACACTGGGCACGTTGACTCCTGCTTCATCCATTCCAATATATGAGTATTGCAGAATATATGCCCACAGGGTGTCACCGTGGGTACATCGGCGTGCTCTTCAAAACATATCCGGCATTTCATAGTGCGTCAAAGTTTCCGCCACTCACTCCTTTACTACCAACCAATAGAAAACAGGGAAGCGTGTTAGACTAGTATTATCACCGACTTACCTTTGCGAAGAAAGAAGGTATGGGCGAAGACGACGCAGGCTCGGGCTCGTCAAGGGATGTATGTAGGTATGAGCAAATAACTTTCCCTCCTTTATGAATTTAACGCACTCCTAGCTTTATTTATTCAGTATATTGAGGACCAAACCTGTTGCAATTTTTCCTTCTGCTGAATTATACTGATTCTTCTTCTCTTACACTTACTTCTTCTTCCTTCGCTTCGGATGGACCTCCTCCGGGATATGGTTGTTGATATGATTGATTTTTATTATTTTATTATTGTTATTACTTCGTATTGTTATTTATTATTGTGTACCAAAGTCTAGGTAGTAAGAAGGAAGGTACGTACGTACCTTACCAAGTGTACTACTCACTCTACAACAACTACTACAACTAAATTTTCTTTCCTCTCTCCCTTCTTCTCTTCTTTTTTAGTGGTGGTGGCGATGGTATTTATATAGTCGTCTATAATAATATGTATTAATTATTATATACAGGTAGACGACTTATTATAACAACTATACGGTAGGTACAGTATAAAAACAATTTATTAAACTCTGCCTCGTTCCCTGTTTGTTCTTCTGTGAATATAATAAAAAAGAAGGGCTGCTTGCTAGCATAAATCATACTTGACACAGCATCTGGTCCATTGCTCCAATTTTAGCTACCGTACTAAGTTGTGGCAGATCCATTAAAATAATAAATTATTCAAAAGGGGTAAAACTTACGCATTATGTCTTCAGTCGTTGGTCCGTTCAACAAACTGAAAAATGGTACCCCTCCCAACGCAATTCTGTTGGAACAGATCGAGAACCGTAAACAATTATTCAAGAGAACCTCGATTGCACCCAATCGACGTTCACGTGTGGATGTTCACAGCCTTTACATGATCATTCCTCCTACTATACCAGGAGCACTGCACACGCCTAGTTCCCCAACCGTTAGTGGTTTCCCACTCCAGCACGCGACCTTGTCATCGTTCGTTTTGAGGTCAACGGCTACCTTGTCAAAGATCTTCTTCTTTTTCATTGCGGGTGGGGTGGCCACTGGGCCCACCGGGCCTTCCACCGTTACCTTATCACCTGGCTTCGACCCAGCTGGGGGGTCTACAAACTCAACTGCCCCGTCTTTTTTGGCGCACAGTACCATGCCGCACGACTTGAAGCCAGCCAGTTTTGCTGGTTTGAGATTGCACACCGTGAGTATCATACGATCCTGCATTTGTTCCAGGGAGTAGTGCTCACGAAGACCCGATGCGATTTGTCGGGGGGCATCTTCACCTACGTCGATTTCTTCGCAAAATAGTTTGTCGCTGTCTGGGTGATTCCACACTTTCACAATTTTTCCTACGCGAATGTCGACTTTCGAAAAAAGCGTGCCTTCGACGGCACTTTCGGCAGACCCTTTCCCACCCTTTTGCTTGCCGCCCTTGCCCTTGCCCTCATTGCCCTTCTTGGCTGTTCCCCATTTGGGCTTGGGTGCTGGGGGTGTCCAGCGCTTGGAATCGATTTCCTCTTGCATCATGGCGATGACATCATCGATTTTGGTCCCCCGTTTTTCTTCCTCTTCGTCTCGTTTACGGAAGGACAGCGTGTCGTTCTTCATTTCGTCTTGTCCGACGACCATGATGTAATTGTACTGGGCGACTTGTGCCGAGCGAATCATCTTCTTGAGAGTGTTCCCCGACACATCAATATCAGCGAACAGCCCTTTGTTTTTTAATCGTTGTTGCACAGAAGCTGCAAAATCGTTTAAAGATTCGTGGACGGGAATCACAATGGCTTGCCTGGGAGACAACCACAACGGCCATTTCCCGCCAAAGTGTTCGGTCAAGATGGCAAACATGCGCTCGACAGAGCCAAGCATGGCACGGTGCACCATTACGGGTCGCTCGTAACCAGAGTCTGGCTCCGCTCGGTTGTTTGGCATATCTTTGTAGATACGGGTTTTCTTCTGGTCGGCCTTGTCCTTCGCTGCATCTCCATCCGCTTTGGCAGAAGTATCTTTGGCATCACTGCTGCGGTATTGAAGGTTGAAGCGGATGGGCAATTGGAAGTCTAGCTGCACGGTGGCGCATTGGTGGATGCGGTCCATACAGTCGTAAACTTTGATGTCAATTTTTGGTCCATAGAAAGCGCCATCGCCTGGGTTGTCGCGCCACTGGCCTGGGCCGGCAAACTTGTCAAGGGCAGCGGCAAGGGCGGCTTCTGCGTCGTCCCAGCGCTTGCGCCCGGCCTCCGTGTCCGCGCCAACGGCCTTCTTGGGCCGCGTGGACCGTTCTAGCTTGAACCTCATGTTAAATATGCCGTACACGGCCTTCATGAAGTCCAACGCGCCGACCACTTCATCCATCACCTGGTCCGGGCGACAGAAAATGTGCGCATCATCTTGCTGGAACCGTCGAACGCGTGTTAGGCCCGACAGAGCCCCACTCAGTTCGTTTCGGTGCAAGACGCCAAAATCTGCTACACGGAGGGGAAGCTCACGGTAAGAGCGGGCCCGGTGACGAAACATCAAACAATGCCCAGGGCAGTTCATGGGCTTCATGGCAAACTCGTCGTTGTCCGAAGTCTGGAACAGGAACATGTCGTCACGGTAGTGCTCGTAGTGCCCACTAATTTTCCACAAATCGGTGCTGAAAATATTTGGCGTTACAACCTCTTGGTAGGAGCGTTTCCAATATTCTGCCTTGATGAAATCGATGAGCTTGTTGTACACCCGCGCACCATGGGGCATGAAGAAACAACTACCAGGACTCAGATCATGGAAGAAGAACAGCTCTTGGCTCGTTCCCAAGCGTCGGTGGTCGTTCTGCTTTCTCAACTCCATGTCCGCCGCCCATTTTTTCAGGCGCTTGTTGTCGGGGAATGAGACTGCGTACAGGCGCTGCAGCGAGTCGGCGTCCGAGTCCCCCATCCAGTACGTAGCCGAATGCTTATGCACTTTCATGGCTTTGATCATGCTGGTGTTCGGGATGTGGGGGCCAAGGCACAAATCGACGAACGTGCCGTTGCGGTACACGGTGGTGCGTGTTCCCTCGGGGACTTTGGTGCGGATAATTTCCCGCTTGAATGCGTTGTGGCCAAACATCTCCATCGCCTCTTCTTTGGTCACGACTAGGCGTTGAAACTGCTGCTTTTCCGACACAATCTTCTTGATAGCTTTATCAAGGGCTGGGTACCACTTATCCTCGGTGCAGACATCGTCGCCAACGTAGGTGTCGTAGTAGAAGCCGCCTTTGATGGGAGGGCCGATGGTCAGGTGGCCACCGAATGTGCGCTCAATGCCCTGGCCCAGAACGTGGGCACTACTGTGCCAAAATACCATTTTCCCAAGTTCATCGTCAAACGTGAGCAGTCTCAGGGTACAGTCGCCTTCCAATGGGCGGGTCAAGTCGTACAGCTCCCCCTTCACTTCCTGGTCGCCCAGCATTTCGTCCATATCGTCGTCCATCTCTACTTTGCAGATAACCTCAGTGGCGTATCTTTCGCCAGTGTACGCTACCTCGGCGACGGTGCACTTCTTTGCCAGACTGTTTGAGATGGCCTTTGCAATGTCCATCGGGGTGGTTTCCCATGAGATACCCTCTTTCACGCCACCGTCGGGCATCGTAATTTTGATTGGGTTCTTTGGCTTTGCGGCAAGGCGCGCTTGGTACGCTTCGTTGACTTTGTCATAAACGGCAGCGCGCTCTGCCAAGAAGGCAGGGTCGGCCGTCGTCGTGAACGCGCCGCCAATTTTACCGGTAGCTGTCATGGTATGCTCTTTCCCCGCGAACAGACGGTCTTGGTCCCGACGCGCAGCGGGTTTATTGCTGTCTGCTGTCGCAGCCCCCTGAACCTTCAAGGAAGCAAGCTCTGCCTCCAGCTCTTTAATTCGTTCTGCAATGGCCGCCATATTGAGTGAGTGTGTTCGGCTCGGTTTCTTCTTCGTACTGTTTTGTTCTCGCACCGTTCCTTTGTTGTTCCAGAAAGGTAAATACACGCTTTCTGCTCTGTTCTAAAAATAGTAAACGTATTTCTTAATCATGTACGTCTGTGAAAATGAAAAAAAAAAGAGGTTTCTTCTATTTATTCACCTCTACCAATTCCTCCTCTGGATGGTGGTCGTCGTCCTCCTCCACGGATGTATTTTATTAATAAGTTCGAAACACGAATACATACCATAAGTATTTTATGTCCTCCTCCTGCTCTCCTGCTGGTATTAAATATTATACTGTATAGTAGTATTTTAATCATCGATCCATTGTATTATACCTACCTACCTACCAAACCTTCTTACTACCTTCCTTTCATTATAATACCATAGTGTACAGTGATCAGTGATCGTAAGCCACAAGAATAATTGTCGTTCTTCTTTCTTTCTTTCTTTCTTTTCTAGTTTCTTGCCTGCCCGGTCGGTCGGTCGGTCGGTCCATCTACCAAAAATCCTCATCCATCCATCCTTATTATACAA
>JACLAC010004139.1_pt1 | contig 15302 bp, 14 predicted proteins | sample 8027881 | NCBI WGS metagenome assembly JACLAC01 (sample SAMN15725517, study PRJNA655200) | protist metagenome | isolation source: fluorescence activated cell sorting (FACS) single amplified genomes of... | place: Spain: Blaines Bay Microbial Observatory, Mediterranean Sea | collected 2016-01-19
CTTATCCTGACTTGAGTATTCAGTATATTTAGTTGTTTTTAATTGCAAGGTAGTGACAATGTGGTGGACTTAAGAACCTTAAAAAGAGATATTATTTTCCCCGCGAAACTGAGAGGCTTCGACTTACATTTTTATTCTACATGGGGCTTATTTTCGCCGAGGTCTGTTGATGAAGGCACACGTTTGTTGGTAGATCAGCTTGATATCAATGAAGGGGAAATATGTCTTGATATAGGATGTGGTTATGGGGCTGTTGGTATAGTGATGGCTAGGTTGTCGGGAACAGGAAGTGTATATATGGTTGACAAAGATTTTGTGGCTATAAAGTACTCGGAAGTCAATGTTAAACAGAACCATGTGCCAAATTGCGAAGTGATCATGAGCAATGCATTTAGCCATGTTCCCCAACTTCGGTTTGATGTTATTGCTTCTAACCTGCCTGCAAATGTAGGGAAGGAATTACTTAAAATTATACTCATTGAATCGAAAGCCCATCTCAAACCAAGCGGAAAACTGTATGTTGTAACAATCTCTGGTTTACGGGGATATGTCAAACGCCAATTTAAAGAAATTTTTGGGAACTATCGAAAGGTTAAACAAGGGAAAGCCCATACTGTGGCGTTGGCTGTGGGGTGAGGTGCCAGTAAGTGTTAGAGCCTTACTTCGCAGACGTGCTCAAAGGCGACGTAGATATAAGTAGATTCCGTGTGCGAAACTGACAATCCCCCAAGCGATCGCAACAGCGATTAAAACGAGCAAAAAAGAAATAGTGGATGTGGGGCTTTCTGATACGCCATCCACCGTCGACAATTTTATTTGATGCCCTAGTAACTGGTGAACAGTTTCGTGTTTGGCTAGAGGCGAGAAGTAGATCAAACTGAAGATTGTAACCCCAATTATGGACCAGAAGACACCTCGGAAAATCTGTCGACTACTATTGATTCTATCTGTTTTTGATTGGCCAGCCAAATTGTGGTTGATATACTGTTCTAGATCCGCAGGGTCGATTTCCGGAAAATTTTGAGTAAGCTGAGCTATGATTTCATCTTTTCTTTTTTTTTCGTGGATGCAGTCAGTAAGCTGTTGATTTAGGCTATCGTATACTTGTATTATTTCTTTTTGTTTAGGCTCATTTTCGCTCATAGATTCAAACCTTGCTCTTTGCCGAATTGCAACCCAGTATACCATATCCTAATATCTTTGTAAAATTCTGAGTTTGGAACGGTAGTGTGAGTTTTAGAACCACTCTAATTATTCTAATTATCTTTGTATGTTTGGTTTTGTGTTATCTTTTTCTCCCTAAGGATCATCAAGTAATTGAGCCAAGTGCCGATAGGAAAATTGCTCAATTTTATGGTTTGCAGAAGCGACTAATTCAGAAAATTCAAGTAATCTTCCATGGTTCCCAGTATCTTGATCAACCAAGTCAAAAGGGTTTGATTCAACAGTCCTATACTTTAGTGAAATTCGGTCAAAATGATTGGCGGCTAGTTGATCCAGTGGTTGTTGATGTCAATGGATGGAAAGTTAATCAACTTCTCTCTGATTTGTTGGAAAAGCGTATTAAACGTCGAATAGAAGTTCCTAGTCTTTTTGAGTATGGACTTCATGATCCAATTTTTGAAATATCTTTGTTGACTCAGGATGGATCGACTAAGACTTTTCTAATTGGTAAGAAGACTGTAAACTACTCTGTCTATGCCAAAGAAAAATTGGATTCGAAAATCATGCTGATTGAGTCCAGCATCATCAGGGATTATTCGAAATCTGTAGATGATTTGCGTGACTTAACGACTCATAATGAATCTCAGTCGGAAGACAATAGGAAGAGAGTTTTCGATTTTCAGCGCGCTGACACTACGCAAATTGATATTTTGTCGATGGATTCAAAGGTAGTGTTGCGAAAACAGACTGGTGGAGATTGGCGAGCTATAGAACCGGATAAGTTAATTGTTTCCCAACGGGTAGTTGAGGATTTGCTTTTTTTTGCCGATTCGCTAGAGGGAACAAAAACACAGAATTTAAGGAGGCTTCCGGAAGCTGAAATTCGTATTAGGTTTTACACAAAAGCAACTGAACCCACTGTGTTGATATTGTATTATACAAAGGATAGTGATGTTTATGCTAAAACAATAGATAAAGAAACCATTTTCCGAGTTGATGATCATCTTTTGAAGTTAATTAGAAAAATTGGGTAAGTGAAAAATGTACGAGAAATTTTCGGATGTCGAGCTTAGAACTGGCCAGTCAATGGAGGTCGGTGTTATCTTAGCCCCAGATCTTGAGTATGCTAAAGAGGTAAAAAAGTTCTTGGGCCACAAACCAGAGACTTATAAGTGGCATATTGATTGTTGTGTTCGTGAAGTGTTGGATTTGCTGGAAACCCGATTCTACATTGGTAAAGTCGATGGTGAGATTATCTCAAATATCATGATTACCGAGTATGATGGTATTGGAACACTTGGTCATGTATTTACTCTCCCCAATCAGCGTCGGAAAGGTGCATGTAAAGCTATCATGGGATATCAGATGGATGATTTTCAGTGTCGAGGAGGGAAGGCACTGTATCTTGGAACTGGATATGATTCTCACCCATATCATATTTACAAAAGTTTTGGTTTTGATAGTGTGTATGATGGATCTGGTTTTATGTCTTATTTTGCTACAGAGAATTTTGATGCTAACTATTTCGCAGATTTAGATGTTCACGTTAAAGATGATATTGAATGGCATGATTGGGCCAAAATAACAGCACTCACTGGGATCACGAATGGAGACCAGATTCGTAGTGTCGCTCTTGGCATATATGGCCCCTCCAACTTCGAAGGTGGTTTTTTGTCTTTTAAGCAGGAACTCGAAACTGGTGCCGATTATCATGCAGCGAAGCTTTTGCAGAATACTTCCGGTGCTATCGTGGCTATGGCTACGTTAAAACAAAATGAAGATATCATGTTGCTGGATATTTTTGCTCATCCGCTTTTTTGGCCTCAGTTGGGAGTGTTGCTGGATTCTTTAGGTGTGTCGTCTTCGAAAGTTCAATGTTATGCCGAAACGAAGTCAAAGGAAAAAATAAAATTGTTGCTTGAATTTGGTTTTCATTGTGAGGGCATCCAACGCGATAATGATCGCAATTTAGATGTGGCTATCTATGTTTCTAACGCTTGTTAGGGCATGATTTGATTATATTAATTGTAGTGAATTAAGGAGTGTGTATGTCAGATTTCCCCTCAGGTATACCGCGGTCAGAATATCCTCGACCTGATTTTCAGCGTGGAACCAGTCAAGGTATTGATTGGATTAATCTAAATGGCACATGGGAATTTGTTTTTGATCCCAATGATGTGGGAAAACAGGAAGGTTGGTATCTTCCAGAGTTCAAAGGATACGTAGATCAAATATGTGTGCCATATCCTTGGGAAAGTCTTGCCGCTTGGAGCCAATCCGATCAAGCAACAAGTGCAAACTATCTTAGTACTAAGGTTTACCTGAATCCGGATGTTGTCACGTGTGGTGGTTTAGAAAAAGGAGGTAATTATCGTGATGAACCTAGGCACACAATTGCATGGTATCGTCACCAGGTATCAATTCCTAGCCATTGGGATGGCCTACGTATCATCTTGAAATTTGGTGCTTCCGATTGGCACACCATGGTTTGGGTAAATGGTACGTGTGTTGGCGAACACCAAAATGGGTATTTGCCTTTTGAATTTGATATCACCGATAGTTTGGCTAGTGGTGGTCCTTCGTGTGTTGTGGTACGTGTATTTGATCCACAAGACCATTCGCAGCAACCAGTTGGTAAACAATATGGGTGGTATACGCGAACGAGTGGAATTTGGCAGACCGTTTATTTGGAACCACGGTCGGAAACCTTCATCAAAAGTTTCAGGGTCTATCCGGATATTGATGCTGCTGAAGCAAGAGTTCAGATCCAAGTTGGCGGCAACGATTTTAGTGATCTTGGCTTTCGCTTGGATACAGATGCCCCTCTAGAAAAAGTAGATATTGAGGTATTCGATGATCACGCAGAGTGTGTGATAGGAATCCAAAGGTCCAAACTGCAACTCTGGGATGTAGATAATCCTCATCTTTATGATCTTGATATTCAATTGATCAAAGATGAGGATGTTATTGATCATGTCTCAACTTATTTCGGCATGCGCAAGATTTCACGCCAAATGTTACCAGGGACTGATTACGAATATATTTATCTGAATAACCAACCCATATATTTGTTAGGTGCTTTGAACCAGTCTTTTAGTACCGAAGGTGTCTATACATTCTTAGATGATGATCAAATTCGAACTGACATCATGCGAGCAAAAGAATTTGGATTTAATTTTTTACGTTTACATATCAAGATCGATGAACCTCGATTGTATTATTGGGCCGATCGCTTAGGTATGCTATTTATGTGTGATATACCGAACCTTGGATATGATGGTTATAGTGATATAGGGAGACAGCGCTGGGAACAAACTCTTCGAGGGACTATTGAACGTGATTTTAATCATCCGTCAATCATTGCTTGGTGCGATTTTAACGAAACGTGGGGGCTTGGTGGTAACGATTACAAACAGATGCAGAATCGTCAGGAGTGGGTTCGAGAAATGTATCATCTTACTAAGCAGTTGGATCCCACTCGCTTGGTAGAAGATAATTCGCCATGTTTATATGATCATGTTGAAACGGATATTAATTCTTGGCATTTCTATATCAATGATTATCAGCAAGCACGTGAGCATATTGCCAATGTAGTTAAGGAAACTTATCTTGGTTCGAAATTCAATTATACTGGTGATAATAAACAAACTAATGCGCCCATGATGAATAGCGAATATGGTGGAATTGGAGCAGGTTCAGGTGATAAAGATATTTCGTGGTGTTTTAAATATTTGACCAATGAGCTTCGGCTCCATCAGAAAATTTGTGGTTATATTTATACTGAACTTCAAGATATTGAATGGGAACACAATGGGTTCATGAACTATGACCGAACAGTTAAGGAGTTTGGCTATGATTACACTATGATTAATGCGCTTGATTTTATTGTTCTTGATCATCATCCGGGTTTGAGTTTTGAACCTGGTAGTTGTTTAGAGTTAGACATTTATTCAAGCCATTTTTCCAATAAAAATATTGAACAAGCAATGTTATTTTGGCGGTTGGATGGCATTGACCAACTGGGTTCTGAACAGATGGATTTGGTCAGTGGAAGTGTTCCGGTTTCATTTGTGCAATACAAGGTTGAGAAAGTCCATCGGTTGTCGATTACTCTGCCAAATCAACCTGTTGTTGGGACTCTTCATGTGTGGGTTACGGACCAAAACCAAGCTGTAGTTGCTAGGAATTTTATTAATGTCGAAATTTTTGAAGAGCCTCCATTTATTGAATATTCTGGTGAAAATTCTGCCATTGTGCGTGTGGATATTGGAGATTCACCAGTAGCAGAATTCGCCGAAAATGGCACATTGGAGTATACAATTGATTTGCCAGACAGGATAAAGTTAGAATCGATTAATTCTATGGAGCTTGTATTTGAGGCTTCTTCATATATTGATGGAGCCCCCCAAACTGATTGGGAAAAGCATCCCTCAGATCTCAAGATCACGATCAATGACATTGAGCTGAAAACGATTACATTGCCAAGTTCTCCAGCTGATACGCGTGGAGCATTATCGTATATTAATGGGATGCCAGGTAAATATGGTTTTCTTACAAAGATTACAGTTGATGACTTACACTTGGAGAGTCTCAGGAATAGTTTTTCGGGTAATAAGCTTACTGTTGGTTATCAAGTTGATCCAGACGCAGAAAATGCCGGGGGGCTGACAATTTATGGGGCACGTGCTGGTCGTTATCCGCTGGGGCCGTATATTATTATTTCTTAATTATGTCAAATTTCATGGAGCAGGAAAGTGAGCTCATGTTTAGTTGGAATTGATATTGGTGGAACCAAGCTGGCAGCTGTTATCGCAGATTCCGATGGCCGAATCTTGAATAAGATACGTCAACCAACTGAGTCTCATAAAGGATTTGAATATGCTATACGACTAATATTTGATATGATTGATCAGTTGCTCCACTTGGAACAATTGACTCGTGATCAGGTGTTGTCAATTGGTATTAGTTGTGGAGGGCCTCTAGATACCCAAACTGGTGTTGTTTATTCTCCTCCGAATTTACCTGATTGGGAGGCTATTCCTTTAGCTGATATTGTGGAATCTGAATTCAAGATTCGACCGGTAATTGAAAATGATGCTAATGCTGGTGCTCTTGCTGAATGGCGGTTTGGTGCTGGACGTGGCTATAATCATGTTGTATTTATGACTATGAGTACTGGAATTGGTGCAGGAATTGTTGTTGATGGTCGTATACTGCATGGGGCTTCTGATTGTGCTGGGGAAGTGGGGCATCAGGTGTTGATTCCCAATGGACCTGTTTGTGGGTGTGGTAGTCGCGGATGCCTTGAAGCAATCTGCTCTGGACCAGCAATTGCAAAACGGGCTCAAGAGAAGGTACGTAAGAATCCTCATACCAAAATTTTGGATTTGGTTGATGGTAATATTGCAATGATTCGTTCTGAAGAAGTGTTGGAGGCGGCAAAATCAGCAGATCCATTAGCACTTGATTTGATCAAAGAGGTCAGTTTTTATATGGGGTGGGGGATTGCCAACCTTGTGAATATTGTCAATCCTGATATTGTTTTGATTGGGACGATAGCAGTTGCAGCTGGTGATTTACTGCTTGAGCCGATTCGTCGAACAGTACTGGAAATGTCAATGCAGCGTCCTGGAGGAATTGTGAAAATTATGCCAGCTCAACTTGGGCAACAAATTGGAGATTTGGCAGCTATTTCACTTGTCGTTTGAGTTATACATAAAAAAAATTGAAGGATATGATTATGGAACGAATCCAAAAGTACTTGTCTCATTTGCAGAATGCTTTGAATCTACTTTCACTTAGTGATGTGCGTCAGGTTATTGACATGGTGATGTCAGCATATGAAAATGACAAGCAGATTTTTGCTATTGGAAATGGAGGTAGCGCTTCAACCGCTTCACATATCGGATGTGATCTTGGGAAGGGAACCGTTAGTGTTCCAGGAGGGGGGAGTATTCCCGCGCGAAAGCGGTTTCGAGCAATTAGTTTAACAGATAATGTAGCGACTATGACAGCATGGTCGAATGATACATCATATGATGATATATTTGTGGAACAACTCAAAAATCTTGTAAACCCTGGGGATCTGATAATAGGCATTAGTGTAAGTGGGAACTCGGAAAATGTAGTTCGGGCGATGCAGTATGCTAAGGCGATGGGTTGTTATGTGATTGCTTGGACCGGCATTAGTGGTGGGAAGATGGGAGAGATCAGTGATTTAAGTGTGACTGTAAAAAGTGATCAATATGGACCGGTTGAGGACGTTCACCTGGTTTTGAATCATATTTTGCACGCTTGGATTAGTGAGGAATTAGCGTCCCGAAACGCTTGACAGCAATTTAGGCCAGCGATATAATACCGCGTGATTCTTGTGGTCACCAAGAGGTCATAATTATGAAATGTAACCTTTGTTTAGTCTTGATTTTTACTCAGATGTTCTGGTTACTTATAGTTTTTACTGCTTTTGCCGATGATCCACTCGTTTACCAAATTGATATCCGCAATGAAATTGGGAACGGTTTACGTGTTTACATTGAAAAAGGGATCAAGGAAGCTGAACTTAATCAAGCGAGTGCCATTATTTTCGATGTCCATACACCAGGTGGTGCGTTAAACGCAGCACGCGATATTATTGATGTGATCCAACGAGCGGAAATACCTACCGTTGCGTTTGTCAATACCGAAGCGATTTCTGCTGGAGCGATGATATCTTTGGCATGTGATCAAATTGTTATTCGGAGAGGAGGAACAATTGGTGATGCCGCGCCAGTTTCGATCCAAGGGCAAGAGGTTGGGGAAAAAGCCGTTTCATATGTGCGAGGGAAAATTAGTGCAACTGCTGAGCGCCAGGGCCGGAATCCTGATTTGGCCGCTTCTATGGTAGACAAAAAACTTTCCCTTGTTAAGTATGATAATGGTGATATTGTTGCGTTGCGTCCGGATGAATACAAAAAGGAACGGGAAGCAGAAAAGCAAATGGAGATTATTGCAGCGGAAGGTGAATTGTTAACGTTAACAGCTGAGCAATCACTTGAATATAATTTGGCGGAAGCAATTGCCGAGAATCGTGAAGAGATTCTGAAGATGTATTCTGTTGTTGAAGTTGATGGTGAATTAATGGTTTTAACGCAAGAAGCTATTATGTTGAAACGAGGTGAGTTGGAGGAAGGGCAAATTGTAGAATTAGCGTCGTTGGCTGATGCAGAGATTAAAAGAGTTGCCCCGTCGTTTGCTGATAATATTGTGATTTTTTTTACAAATCCAGTTATTAGTTCTCTTCTGCTTTCATTAGGCATGCTGGGGCTCTTTATCGAAATCCGATCCCCAGGTTTTGGGTTGCCTGGATTGATAGGTGTGATATGTCTTGGCCTTTTCTTTGGTGGTCATATGCTGAGTCAAGTCGAAGCTCAGTATGCTTTGCTTGCTTTTGTTTTGGGGATAGGCCTATTAGTGATAGAGGCGTTTGTGATTCCAGGTTTTGGGGTAGCAGGTATTGCGGGGATTGGGTGTATTGTCTATAGTGTGTTTTTTATTTTTGAAAACGCCTATCAAACAGAACAAGCCATTTTTTTTCTCGGTGTTTCTGCCCTGATAACCATAGTACTTTTGTTTGTTGTTGGCTATTTTTTGCCTAAAACTCAAGCATGGCAACATCTTGTTTTGCAATCGGAAATGGGTTCAGATAAAGGGTTTCATTCTGCAGCGGAGGATTATTCGGAACATCTAGGCCAGACTGGTGTTGCACTTACTGCGCTTCGGCCTGCAGGTACTGCTATGATCGAAAATAAAAGGCTGGATGTTGTCAGTGTTGGCGATTTTGTTGATGTTGATATGCCGGTTCGGATTGTGGGTGTTGAAGGGTCGAAGATTATTGTTGAGGAAGATCGTCAACACAAAGTTTAGCGTCTATTCTGCTAAGGAATCGTAATGAAGTGGTTGACAATTTTACTGTTGGTCTCGGGTGCTATTCTTTTATTTTACGAATTGGTTATTGTTGAATCTTCAGATTTCTTTGTTGCTGGAGGAGTAGGTGCTTTATTGATAGTAATTGGACTTGGCACTTTGACGTTGAAGTACTTTGTATTGCGTACAGAGCTAGGTTCAGACGAAGGGTATAATTCTGCTGCCAAAGAGGATTATTCGGAATATTTGGGTCAGACTGGTGTTGCACTCACTGTGCTTCGGCCTGCAGGTACTGCTATGATCGAAAATAAAAGGCTGGATGTTGTCAGTGTTGGCGATTTTATTGAAGTTGATGTGCCGATTCAGGTGGTTAATGTTGAGGGTTCAAAAATTATGGTTGAAAAGGACCGTTGACAGACAAATTAAACTTCTCTAGAGAAGTTATACGATTTTCTGGTAGGTTCTCTGGATTTTTCTGAGGTTGCTTGTCACTTAAGTTGTCGTTTTCATATATGGTTGAAGAAGCTTTCTTTCAATGGCTTTCGCGTTTTTGCTGAAGTTCGATGTGCTTTTTCAGAGATTTAGTGTAATTCAATTCTTGAATAAGATTAATCAGAGTCTCTTTGTGGAGGATTAAATTTTGGATCCTATGACTTTTGTCATTGTGATAGCCGTCGCAGGTGTCGTTTTTTTTCTATTTCTCATTTGGCTAGTACCGGTGGGACTATGGATTGCGGCGCTTGCCGCTGGTGTTCGTATACGAATTTTTGGTGATCTCGTTGGAATGAGATTGCGGAAGGTTAGCCCAGGAGTGGTTGTTAATTCTCTTATTAGCTCGACGAAGGCGGGGCTAAGTTTAAAAGCGGCTGATTTAGAGGCACACTATTTGGCCCGAGGTAACGTTGGACGGGTTGTCAACGCGCTGATTGCAGCAGATAAAGCGGGCATAGAACTTGGCTTTCAGCAAGCGACGGCGATTGATTTAGCTGGGCGTGATGTTTTTGACGCTGTTCAGGTCAGTGTGAACCCGCGTGTCATTACGACACCAGAGATCTCAGCAGTTGCTATCGATGGAGTACAATTGGTTGCTATCTCTCGTGTAACTGTCCGAGCCAATATTCAGCGTTTAGTAGGTGGTGCTGGGGAAGAAACCATTATTGCTAGAGTTGGTGAAGGTATTGTTAGTGCTATTGGGTCAGCGGAGACTTACGAAGACGTTCTTGAAAACCCAGATATCATTTCGCGCACAGTTCTTGAACGTGGACTTGATTCTGGAACTGCTTATGATATTCTATCAATTGATATAGCTGATATCAACGTTGGGCGGAATATTGGTGCGGAACTAAAGGCCGAGCAAGCGGAAGCAGATACGCTAGTTGCTAAAGCAAAAGCCGAAGAGCGTCGTGCCATGGCCATAGCACGTAAACAGGAAATGACTGCCAAGGTTCAAGAGATGCGAGCAAAGGTAGTTGAGGCAGAAGCTAAGGTGCCTCGTGCTCTTGCCTCCGCATTTCGTTCAGGTAACCTCAATACGTAACAAGATGACTTGAAAGGAAATATCTAAAATGACTTCACTCCCAATTGTTTTATTTGTTATCCTCGGTTTGTTTGCCGTGGTTCTTCTTACTGTTGTTCCAGTTGGTTTATGGATTAGTGCAATTTCTGCTGGGGTACGTGTACGTATCTTTGGCGACTTAGTAGCCATGCGCTTACGTCGTGTTCCTCCCAGCCAGATTGTAATGCCTCAAATCGAAGCAACAAAAGCAGGTTTGAAACTGTCATTAGATAACTTAGAAGCACATTATCTTGCAGGTGGGCAGGTTTCAAATGTTGTTTCAGCACTGATAGCCGCAGACAAGGCAAATATTGATCTTGATTTTAGCCGTGCTGCTGCTATTGATTTGGCTGGCCGTGATGTTTTAGAAGCGGTTCAGATGAGTGTAAACCCAGCTATTATCAATGTTCCTGATGAGAGTGAAGGTAAGCGGGGAATTACGGCCGTTGCTCGTGATGGTATCCAATTGCTCGTCAAGGCTCGTGTTACGGTAAAAGCTAATATTGATCGGTTAGTTGGTGGTGCAACAGAGGAAACTATTATTGCTCGTGTTGGTCAGGGAATCATTACTACCATTGGGTCGGCTTCAACTCACAAAGATGTTCTTGAAAGTCCTGAGAGAATTACTATAGAAGTCATGGAAAAAGGGTTGGCAGCTGGTACAGCATTTGAAATTTTATCGATTGATATTGCTGATATTGATATTGGTGATAATATTGGTGCTAAGTTGCAAACCGATCAGGCAGAAGCCGAGTTAAAAATTGCTCAAGCCAAAGCTGAGGAAAAGCGTGCACAAGCTGAAGCCGAAGAGGAAGAAATGATAGCATTGGTCGAGGAGCGAACTATTGATTTGATCGCTGCTGATGCTGAAGTGCCGCTTTCAATTGCGGATTCTTTCAATTCAGAAAGAATGAGTGTAATGGATTATTACAATTTACGTAATGTCATCGCTGACACGGAAATGCGACAGGCAATTGCATCCCCTGATCAAGAGTCGACAGGGTCAAGCCATTCAATTGGTATGTCATAAGTGTCGAAGTGTTTACAAAATAGTACTCTTAAGTAATAGTGTAATCGATTTCAGTCGAAGGTTTTGTGTGAATTGTAATCTTTATTTAAGATAGAAAAGCATTCTAATGGAAGAAATTTTTCAAGTAATTGCGTTCATTGTCTTCGGAGTTTTCGTTCTGGTTCGCAGGTTTTTCAGAAATAAGAAACTGGCTGATCAAGACCCAGATGCTCAGGATGAAGGTGGTATGAAAATGCCCTCTTGGTTGGAGGAAGTCATTGAGGGTGATAAGATTCAAGAACTAATGCCGCCTCAGCAAGAACAAATACAAACAGCCTCTCCTGAAATAGAGCAGGTAGAAATAGAACAGCCTGTTGTTTCTGCCAATAAGATAGAACCTGATGAACCTTCCTCCGTACTGACGACAGTGCCTTATAAGGGAAGACAGGTCGCAGGTTTATCCGTACCTCTAAGCCCGAAGACGTTTCGGCAAGCAATTATTCTCTCAGAAATTCTTAAACCACCTAAATCCGTTCAAAAGTAACTTTTGGTTTCGAATTTGATCTTGGTACTCTTATCCTGCTGATCTCCCATAATTTGAGATTTGAAAACGGGCAGGTTATGAATTCCTAAAGTTATATGATCAGGGTGAAGTGACAGTGGTTGGCGTTTTTGCTATCTTAGTGAAGACTGAGATCCCTGTTGTTTTTTTCTTGTTGATCTACAGAAATTGTCTTTCCGCCTGTCTTTTAAGGCAGACTTCGGTCGTGTCAATGGCTAGCCAGAAAAATCTTAGGTTATTTAGAGTTTGCAATATGTCTCTCATCTGGAGCCTTTCGTCTGAACATGTTAGAAGTAAAAACTTTCTATGATGTTCTATTAGGAGCCGAATCAGTTTTTCTTTGATTCAGGTTGGTAACCCAGGCAGTTTTTTCTGGATTGATTATCCTCAGAAGTAAAATTCGTTATGATAGCTAGAACTATAGAGGAGCTTATATCCATATGGGGTGTTTTTTTTGATTTATTGTTGTTAGGAAGATTGTCTTGGGCATTTTAAACTGATTGTTGTTCACCGATTTTGGCCTTGACTTTTCTTGGTATATCATTCATATTGTCCCAAGCTTTTTACAGTAAAAGAGTGGAAATGAAGATAGTCATAATAGCTCGTTTGATTCTTATGCCAGTTATGTTGTTTTTCTTTTTGTAGACCTATTACTTATTGTCGGTTTTGTTATGGATTAGGGCTTTTTGTCATGTGTATTTTGACCAATTGAATTGGTCGGAATATCATCAGCAAATTTATAATCTTAAGTCGAAAGGGAATTGATTGAATGTCTGAGAAAATTTATCGTGTTGGTATAATTGGTTGTGGAGGGATGGGAAGATCCCATGCAAACGCTTGGAAAGATCACCCTCGTACTACAGTAGTAACGTGCAGTGATCTGTTTCCCGAAGCGGCTGAAAGCTTCGCCGAGTCACAAGAACTGGAAAGTCATTACGGTGATTTTAACCAAATGCTTGAGAAGGAAAATCTCGATATTGTTTCAATTACGACTTGGCAGAGTGTTCGGTTAGAACCAACGGTAGCTGCCGCGGAGGCCGGTGTGGCAGGGATCATTACTGAGAAACCGATGTCAGGCTCTTTAGGAGCGGCAGATGATATGATGGAAGCGTGCGATAAAAGTGGGACGAAACTGGTAGTTGGACACCAACGGAGATTTAGTCCCCAGAATAGTGAAGCACGCCGCTTGATTCAAGAAGGTGCAATTGGACAACCTCAAACTATGCTAAGACGTGATGGATTGGGATTGCTGAACCGTGGGACTCATGAAATTGATGAAATGCGTTACATTTTAGGAGATCCAGAACCACTTTGGTTGATTGGACAGGTTTCGCGAAAGACTGACAAATGGGAACGTCGGGTAAGATGTGAAGATCTTTGTTTTGGTGAGGTCTGCTTTGAAGGTGGTATACGTGGCATTTATGAGAGCGATTTGCCAGAGCCTGGTTTGAATGGGACTGCTGTTTATGGTGATGATGGACAACTTCGACGTGGTTCTGATGGTACAATTGAATTACTTAACAGCAAAAAGGCTGGCTGGCAGCAAATTAAGCCTCGGCAAAGTGAACCCAATCAGTTTCAGGAGATGATCCAATGGTTAGATGGAGAAATTGAAGAACATCGGAATGCTGGAGTTCATGGACGCAAAACAATTGAAATATTGATGACAATTTATGAGTCTCTGCGTATCCAAGGTGTGGTGAAGTTTCCCCTAACAACTCGGGAGAACCCACTTGATCTGATGGTCGAGGGGGGCTTGCTTCCCGTGTATCAAGAAGGCCGTTATGATATCCGTGCTCCATTTCCTGAGCAGGAAACGTAAACGGTAGTTAGAAGGTAAGTAAACTGGTCGATGAAATCTGATTTCATCGACCAGTTTAGAGCTCAACGCTTATCGTAGTAGAGAGTAGAGTATGGAAGCGATCACCACAGCAACTAATGACCTCCTCCAACTTCACCAACTTGCACGTCAATTTCGTCTCTGTTTCGTATTCGTTCAATTACCCCATCGCGAATGTCCACAATTCGGTCTGAAACATCAAGCATTTTCAAATCGTGAGTAGCTGAAATGATAGTAACCTCTTTTTCAACATTTAGTGTCTTAACTAGGTCGATAATCTCGCGTCCTATCACCATATCCAAGTTTGCAGTTGGTTCATCTGCAAGAATAATGGATGGGTCATTTGCTAGGGCTCTAGCAATAGCAACACGCTGACGTTGGCCACCGGACAACTCGTCGGGCCTATGATCAATCCTATCTCCAAGACCAACTTCGTTAAGTAGCCGTTCGCCTTTTTCACTACGTTCTTTTGCTGATAGACCTGCGAAAATCATTGGTAATGTAACATTCTCGAGGGCCGTCATTACGTGTAGCAAATTATAGCTTTGGAAGATATAACCGATTTTATGGCATCGAAGCCATGCAATTTGTGATTTGCTGAGTGTTGAAGTGTTTTGTCCATCGATGAATACTTCCCCTCCAGTCGGTTGGTCTAAAGCACCAATCATATTAAAGAGAGTTGATTTGCCAGATCCAGATGGTCCCATCAGCGAGATGTATTCCCCTCGAATGATTTCAAGATCAATACCATTCAGGGCTCGAACGACATTGGAACCCATTTTATATTCTTTGACAACCTGTTCAGACTTAACAACAATGTTATTATTGAAGGCACTTGATTTCATCCAAAATAGCTCCTTTTACACGTCGACTCTCATTGCTTCTGCAGGTGGAAGTTTGGCTGCACGCCATGATGGGAATGCTGCTCCAAGGACAGCTAGGATCGTACCAACAAGGCAAGAGATAAAACAAATTTTTAAAACGTCTAGTAGAGGAAAGTCCCAGATCAAGTTCCACCCATGGCTTCGTAATCCCATCAGTATAGATACGGTAACACCAATCAGTGCACCCATTAGTGCGCCTACAAACCCTTGAAATGCTGATTCCAACAAAAAGAGACGTACTACAAATCCATCTAATGCACCGAGACACTTCATGGTGCCAATTTCACGGAATCGCTCTGTGACTGACATTAACATTGCATTAGCAATACCAACGACGCAGACGATAAGTGACATACTAACTAACCACAGTTGTTTGGTTGTTATTT